>Ga0222659_1000137_pt1 | contig 51802 bp, 39 predicted proteins | sample AntAcemetagen547_FD_179850 | JGI IMG/M metagenome (GOLD analysis project Ga0222659, IMG submission 179850) | Saline water microbial communities from Ace Lake, Antarctica - #547 | ecosystem: Environmental > Aquatic > Non-marine Saline and Alkaline > Saline | place: Antarctica: Ace Lake...
GTTTCATTTTCGTGGTCGTTTATCGGGTTTCAATCCCCCTCACGACCAGCTCATTTCATCAACAATTCGCTGGCTCCGTTTGGCGGGACCACTTCACTACAGTCCCGACCGGGTGTGATTTTTATCAGTCGGTGAGAACGGTCAAGCTCGTTTAAACGAACGGACTTTTGGCAAACGGTCTATGCAAATGCTTTTAGGAAACCTACCTCCAGTGCGAGTGGCTCTGACGCGTTGGTCTCCAGTGTCCGCCTCAGTTGCTCCAATGCTTCGAGGCGCCTGCAGAGTTGGGTGAGGCTTTCTTCCTCGGTTATTTTTTTCAATTGAGCTGCCGACTCTGGAAAATCAAGACCGCCTGATCCAGTTTTGATACGAATCAGATCCGCCAGCCAGGCGAGTATCACATCAAGGTAACGGCTGCGGGCCTCCAGGTAGTCGGCTTCTGCCGCGGCTTTGTGGAAATCCTCCCGTTCTTTCAGCCAAGTACCGTCAGTTCCATCCCGGTAGGTGGCGATCTCTTCTTTTGCCGCTGCCTTGGCCGCTGCTTCAGTTTCGGCCTTTTTCTCTGCGAGGAAATTTGTGAACACCATTTTCATATGGAGTGCTGCTATCGGGCCTCCGAAACCACCTGAGGCAACTCCGTTCAAAGTGGCGACCAGCTCATCTCCGCCATCCGCGCTGAGGGAGAGACCTCCGGTTAATTTCACTTGAACGCAGCGTGAAAGGATAGTCGGCAAGAGCCGTTCGGGTTTGGTGGAAAGAAGAAGCAACAGGGTGTTGTTCGGAGGTTCTTCGAGAGTTTTCAAGAAGGCATTCTCGGCCTGCTCGTTCATCCGGTCAGCATCGACGATGACGCCTACTTTGGTTTCACCCTTGGGTGCGGCCAGCTGCAAGGTGTGTTCAAGATCGCGGATTTCTTTAACGGAAATCCGACGGCTTTTCGAGCGGGGACGTATGACCCGGACCCAACCTGCCTCCTGTTCATCGAGTGGGATGACTTTTTCCTCAACCGGTTCGCCGAAGAGGTCGATGCCGCTGCCACCCTCAGGGCCGTTGATGAGGGATATCAGGCGAGAGGCGAGTTCTTCCTTTCCGCAGCCGAGATTTCCCGAAATCAGGAACGCATGCGCCAGTCGCTTTCTCTCGTAGGCGGCCTTGATTAGTTCGAATGATTTCTCGGCGTTCTGGGACACGGGTTGAGAATGAGGAAGCGAGGGATGGGTGGAAAGGGCAAATCAATCTTCGTCTGCGAAGATGTTGTTGATGCTGGCGAAATAGTTATCCAGGTCATCGTCTGACATTTCGGTGTTCTGGATGTCGTCGAAGGTGGTGTGTTCGATAAATTTGTCGTCCAGTTCGCCGATGAAAGTCGAGGGCGTGCAGCCGGATTTCTGTCCCCACTTCATGCGGACAGTGCAGTAGGTCAGAGTGAGGGATTCCTGGGCACGGGTGATACCAACGTAAAGGAGGCGGCGTTCTTCGTCTTTGGTACCTTCGGAAATACTGCGACTGTGGGGTAGAAAACCTTCCTCGAGGCCGACGAGGTAGACGATGGGAAATTCCAGACCTTTCGAGGCGTGTAGGGTGATTAGGGTAGCGCCTTTTTTTTTCTCCAGATCCTCGTCATCGCGCTCCGAGGCGAGTGCGGAGTCGTCGAGAAAGGATTGGAGTTTTTTTCCGCGGGCGATGTGCGCACGGAGAGATTCATTCAGGGAATTGATGGATTCGCCGCGCTGCTGGCGTTCGGATTCGTTTTTGCAGCCGCGCTCGAGCCACGGGAGGTAGTCGATTTCCTTGAGTAGTTCGGCGAGGACTTCAGCTGGGTTTTCCTTCGTGAGGTCGATGCGGTTTTTCGCGGATGAGATCAGGGCGACGAAGTCCTCGATCGCGTTGCGAGCCTTGGCTCCGAGGGATGTGGTGAAAGCCGGGTCACAGAGCGCCTGCCAGACGGATTGGCCGTGTTCGCGGGAGTAATCGGTAGCGAGAACGGCGGTGGCCTGGCCGATACCGCGGTTTGGGGCGTTGAGGATGCGGAGCAGCGGGACGTCATTTTCCGGGGAAACGAGCAGTGCGGCGTAAGCGAGGATATCGCGGATTTCGCGGCGGTCATAGAAGGACTGCGCTCCGACCATGCGGTAGGGAATTTTGCGGTCGCGGAGTGCGAGTTCGAGTTTCCGTGACTGGCCGTTGGTCCGGAAGAGGATGGCGAAGTCCTCCCACTCGCGGCCGTGTGCGGTTTTTTCGCCGAGCATTTCGTCGGCGATGAAATCCGCTTCCTCGTCGTCTCCGGGCATGGAGACGATGCGGACGTTCCCGCCGCCGTTCTTAGTTGCGCGGAGGATTTTCTCGCGGCGTCCGGCGTTGTGTTTGATCAGGGAGTTGGCGGTGTGGAGCACGGCCTCGGTGGAGCGGTAGTTTTCCTCCAAGCGAATGATTTTCGGGTTCGGGAAGAATCTTTCGAACTCCAGGATGTTGGCTACTTCCGCCCCGCGCCAGCCGTAGATGGACTGGTCGTCATCGCCGACGACGCAGACATTGTAGGGTGGGCCGACGAGTTGCTGGAGCAGACGCATCTGGAGGGAGTTCGTGTCCTGGAACTCATCGACGGTTACCCGGGTGTAGAGTTTCCGGAAGTGTTCGCGGACGTCGGCGTGTTCGCGCAGGACCTGTTCTGCGAGGAGCAGGAGGTCGTCGAAATCGACGGCGTTGCGGGCGCGGAGTTCGTTCTGGTATGCGACGGCGAGTTGGGCGAAGAAGTCGTCCTGGAGATCAGCGACATCGATGCCTTTGTTTTTGGCTTTGGAGATTTCCGATAGGACGGTCTCGGGCTTGATTTTCTCTTCGGTGCCACCTTTGCGAACGAGGAGTTGTTTCATGATTCCGACTTGATCGGAGTAGGCTGTGATGGAGAAATTCTTTTTGTATCCGAGTTTGTCGATGCCTCCGCGCAGGAGGCGGACGCAGAGGGAATGGAAGGTGCAGACCGTCATTTTGTCGGCGGCGTGTTTCGAGACCATGCCGCTGATTCGGTCCTTCATTTCCGCTGCGGCCTTGTTGGTGAAGGTCACGGCGAGGATTTCCTCTGGTGGGACCTTTTTCTCCAGCATGTGCGCGATGCGGCAGGTGACAGTGCGGGTTTTTCCGGTTCCCGCTCCGGCGAGTATCATGACGGGGCCGTCGAGATTTGCGACCGCCTCGCGTTGGGCGTGGTTCAGGGATTCGAAAGCGAAGTCGTTTGCCATGGGCGCGGCCAATCAATAGAGGGGGCGGGGTTTTGGCAATGGTAACCGGACGGGTGATCCGATTTCTCGTGGTTTTCGAGACGTTCTCCTGGCCGGTGGAGTGGTGTGTTCACGATTTTCGGTCCTTATTTTGCGATCATCAATTCGCAAGAAGGATTTGATTGTGAATACGCATAAAAAAACACCGGCCTTGAATAAGGACGGTGCTTTTTGAAATGGTTCCGAGATCGGATTATTTTGTGTATTCGACTTCGACGGGTGCCGTTGGAATTTCACGGAACTGTGGAAGAGGACGGAGCGGGGGAGCTTCCGAATCACTAGTGCAGCAACCACAGGAAGAGGCAAGAAGTGAGATGACACTGGCGGAAATTGCGAGTAGAAGACGAATCATGGTGGGGCTTTGTTACCGTGACGGTTGGTTTTTGGAAAGTAAATTGATCATGAAAGACCAGAAAAATTTCCGTCCATGTTTACGAAGAAACAAGGACGGAAAAAGAGTCTGACTTACTTGGATGGTGCCTCGTAAGTTGGTGCCGGTGCTGGTGCTGGCGGGCAGCAAGAAGCTGCGAAGAAGGCTGCGACAGTTGCAACGATTGCAAGTTTGATGATGTTCATAGTAGTTATGTTGTGTTTGGTTGTTGTTAGCAGGCATTTAGGTGAAACGCTTACTGATGCGAAGATTAACGCCAATGTTAATAGCTGCAAGGCAAAATGACGGGCAAAATGATACAGGGGTGAGAATTGGGTGATCGAGCCAGTGTCCAGCGCGTCAAGTTCGTCACAGAAAGAGGAGTTTGACTGTTTTGAGGGAGAATGCCGTTTCACGGGAAACCGAGGGGGGCGGATCTTTTACCCGGCGGCTTGGGCAGGATTATTTGGCCGACCGTGCGGCACCTGTGCTTCGCCCATACAACGTGAATATCCAACCTTTCGCCAGACACCCACCGTTTGGAGTTTCACATTTCGTTCTTTTGCGGGTAAGCCTTCGCCATGCCCACCGTTCAAGTCGCCCTAGGCGACCGCTCTTATCCAGTCATCGTCGAAAACGGCCTTCTAGCAAGGACCTGCGAGCTTTTGGAAGAACATGGACTCTCAAGCCACCGGATCGCGATCATCTCCGACGAGACGGTCGCCTCCCACCATGCCGAAGCCGTGTTGCAAAGCATAGCAAAGGATAGCTCCACACTTCATACGGTCCCGGCGGGCGAGGCTTCGAAATCACTCACTCATGCTGAATCCATCTGCCGGGAAATGATACGCGCAGGCCACGACCGCCGCTCGCTGGTCATCGCCCTTGGAGGCGGAGTTGTCGGCGACCTCGCGGGTTTTGTCGCATCCATCTTCTACCGTGGAGTTCCTTTTGTTCAGATTCCGACCACGATCGTCTCGCAGGTCGATTCTTCGGTCGGCGGAAAAACCGGCGTCAATGTGGCGGAAGGGAAAAACCTGCTCGGAGCGTTTCACCAACCGAAACTCGTCATCGTCGATCCCGAAACACTCCGCACGCTGCCCGCCCGCGAATTCCACGAAGGCTTCGCCGAGGCGATCAAGCACGCCGCGATTCGTGATGCGGAAATGCTCGCAGACCTACTCGCCATTGATCCGGAAAAGCGCGAAGTCCTCGCCGAGCTCCTGGCCCGCAACATTGCCATCAAGGCTCGGGTCGTCGAAACCGACGAATACGAGACCAAGGACATCCGCGCCCTCCTCAACTTCGGACACACCATCGGCCACGGCATCGAAGCCTCGTTACCCTACGGAGAAATGCTCCACGGCGAGGCCATCGCACTAGGCATCCGCGCCGCCCTGTTCATTTCCGAAAAACACTCGGGCCTGCCGCGATCCGACTCGGAAAAGATCCTCAAAGTCCTCCACCATTTCCACCTACCCCTCACACTGCCCGAATCGATAGCGACCTCCACCGTCATGGAGAAGCTCACCCGCGATAAAAAATTCAGGTCAGGCAAAATCCGCTTCGTCACCCTCACCGCGATCGGCCAAGCGCAGGTAATCGAATCTGTAACTCCAATCGACCTGGAATCAGCCATCGAGCACCTCCGCGAGTGATCCCGAAAAGAAAAGTTGAACCGCTACAAACTTAGTCTTCCACCGATCACCGATCACTCGGCACTAGCCACTCACCTCTTACTTGAAAGTTAAATTTTGAAGATTGAAATTTTACACGGCGACTGCCTTGAAGTCCTTCCGACGCTCGAAGAGAAATCCTTCGATCTGGTCGTCACATCTCCGCCATACAATCTGGGAATCGCTTACTCGTCTTTCAAAGACACCGCGCCTAGGGAAGAATTTCTCAACTGGTGCAAAAGCTGGGCGAGCGAAATCAAGCGGGTGATGGCTGACGACGCTTCCTTTTTTTTGAATATAGGAGCGTCTCCGTCGAACCCGCTTCTTCCCCATCAGCTCATTCTCGCTCTCACTGAGGGGCCGGAGCCACTGTTTATTCTTCAGAACACGTTTCACTGGATCAAATCGATTACTATCGAGACCACCACCGGGCAACAGATTTCCGCCGGGCACTTCAAGCCGATCAATTCGAAACGTTATGTCAACGACTGCCATGAATACGTCTTCCAACTTACCAAAGCGGGAACTGTCCCACTCGACCGCCGCGCGGCAGGTGTGCCTTACGTCTTCAAGTCGAACATCGCGAGGTGGGGGCACACCGGTGGGGAGGATCTCCGTTGCCGTGGCAACACGTGGTTCATTCCCTACGAGACCATCCAGTCGCGCAAGGGCGAGCGTCCTCACCCTGCCACATTTCCCGTGGCCCTCGCGGAGCAATGCATCAAAATCCAGGGAAAGGGCGAAGCTACCCGGATGCTCGATCCATTTCTCGGAATAGGATCATCGGCGCTCGCAGCGAAATCGCAGAATGTGGCTCACTTCACGGGAATCGAGATAGATTCCGGCTATCTTGAGGTTGCGAAACAGCGTCTCGACCCGCCGAAAGAGCCGGATCTTTTTGCTTGAGGATCGCTTGCGAAATCCGGGATGAGTTTCGGCTCGTTTGGTTTCCAAGTTCGCGCTCCAAAGCGTTTTTCATCGCCAGCGGGTGTGGTCCCGGTCTTATCCTCGGATGATGGAAAGGCGGAACAGGCAGGGGAGACGCGAGGGTAAACCTTTTGTAAGGAATGTTGCCGGCGGAAAGAAGCAAGGCGCTGACAAGGGTTGGGACGGAGTTGCCGGGTGGTATGACAAATTGGTCGGCGCGGATGGCTCCGACTATCATCAGAATGTGATTCTTCCCGGTGTGATGGATTTGTTGGATATCCGGAAAGGGGACGCTGTGGTTGATGTGTGTTGTGGGCAGGGTGTGCTGGTGAAACATTTGCTCTCCGCCGGAGCCGGGAAAATCCACGGAGTGGATGCCAGTGCGAAACTGATCGCCGCAGCCAGGCAGCGATATGGTGGGGAGAGGGAGGTTTCTTTCGAGATCGCGGATGTCTGTTCGGAAGCTGAATGGGCGGATGGGAGTTTCGATAGGGCCGCTTGCGTGATGGCGGTTCACGATGTGCCGGATGCCGCGGCACTGATGCGGAATATCGCTGCGGCGTTGAAGCCGGGGGGAAGTCTCGCGATTGTGATGATGCACCCGTGTTTCCGAATCCCGCAGGAGAGCCACTGGGGCTGGGACGGGGATCAGAAGATTCAATACCGGCGGCTGGACAAGTATGGGAAGGCGTTGGAGATCGGGATCAAAACCCGACCGGGGCTGGGGACTGACGAGTCGACCGTTTTTTACCACAGGCCGCTGGCGGATCTGATTTCTGAGATAGGAAAGGCGGGGCTGGGCGTGAAGGAATGCACCGAACTTTTCTCGCATAGGCGCTCACAGGGAGGTGGGCCGTTCAGCAAGGCGGAGCATCTGGCGGCGGAGGAGTTTCCGCTGTTTCTGGGGCTGGGGGCGGTGAGGGCTTAGCAGGGAGTGTGGGCGTCTCGCCCAATACTGTCAGGTTAGGATTTTTAACCGCAGATGGACGCAGATGAAGAACGCAGATCGAATTGGAAATTTCTTACATCTCTTCTCTTTAATCTGTGTGAATTCTGTCCATCTGCGGTTTTTTTTTGGCTCTTTTATGGCTAAACTGACATTATTGGGTGTCTCGCCCACGTTTGGGCTGGGCTGGGCTCATTGCGAATCCATGTGGGCAGGATGGCCACACTCCCTTCAGGGATAGTATTCGCGATACATTCTTTCCGAGAGGGCTGCGGCTTGAGCGGGGCCGCGAAGGCGGGCGAGTTGGTAGCTTGCGACCAGGCGGATGACCAAGGCGAAGCGACGGGGGAAGTTTCCGGACCATTTTTTCGCGGAGACCTTCCATTCACGACCGAGATAAAAAATGCGACCTCGGGTGGCGAGACGGAGGCTGACCTCGACATCTTCCATGAGGGGTTGGGAGGGGAATCCGCCGGCTGCTTCGAGGGCGGTGCGGCGAATGAGCATGGTCTGGTCCCCGAAGGCGACACCGCCGAAGACGACCCGGGTTTCGTTTAGGGCTTCGACGATGAGAGTGCCAAACGTGGGACTGTCGAAGCGCTGGCCGCAGATGATGAGGGAGGCATCGGGGTTTTTCGAGGCGGCTTCGCGGAGGTTCTCGGTGAAGCCGGGGCGCGGGGTGGTGTCGGCGTGGGCGATGAGTATCCACGGGGCGGTGGAGGCGGCGATGCCTGCGGCGATCTGGTTGCCGCGGCCACGGGGGGCGCTGATGATGCGAGTGCCGGGTTGGTTGGGGAACTCGGGATCGCAGGTGGAGATGATGATTTCGGTTTCGGGGGGGGATTCTGAACGGAGGGTTTGGATGAGGATTATTAGAGAGGGATGGTGTTTCAGGGCGGGGATGATGATGGTGAAAGTGGTGTCCACGGGCAGGATGCCCGGGAAACTGACTGGGGCAGGATGCCCCAGCCACTTGCGCTTGTTGCGGTGTTGGGCGATGGCGGCGATGAGCCATGGGATCCAGATGATGGCGGCGATGCCGTGGCCGTAGCCCCACCAGCCGTGGGTGTGTTGGGTTTGCCAGGCGAGGAAGTATCCGGCGATGGTGATGGAGGCGGTGGTCCATGCGAAGGACGGGCGGATGGCGACTAGGGGGAGGAGCCATGCGAGATACCAGAAGTGGACGATGGGGGAGCAGACGATGAGAGTGCCAAGCATCCAGATGGCGGAATCGATGAGGGGCATGCCTTTCCAACGGGCGGTGCAGATGGCGGCTGCAGAGATGAGGAAGGCGGTAATACAGATGGTTTTCACCACGCCGAGTTCAAGCCCGGTTGAGGCGAGGAGAGTGAAAAGCGGAGCGTTGAAAGCACCACCACCGGCGAAGGTGCGGACTCCATCGATCCAGCCGGGGAGGGCTGTTAGAAAAGGTAGGCCCGGAAGGACGAGGATGAGCGGGAGAATCCAGGATGAGCGTATGGATTTTTTCGTCAGGAAAAGTGGAATGAGGATGAGGCAGACGAGTTTGATTTGGATGGCGATGCCGAGCCACAGCCAGGCGGATTTCCTTTCCTTGGAGGCGGCGAGTATTGCAGCGAGCAGGGCGGCGACCATGAGGCTGTCGAAGTGGGCTTCGGCGGCGAAGGAGATGAGGACGACGGGATTGAATGCGTAGAATCCGGCCCAGCGGAGGGGAGCGGAGTTTTGACGGAGTAGGGCGAAGAGCAGCAGGAGGGTGGCTAGATCACCGATGAGCGCGAGGGCTTTGAAAGACTTCAGGGAGGGAGAGATGAAGGCGGTCGCTGCTGCGATCCACTGGATGCCCGGTGGATATGCGGTTGGACGGTCGCGGTGGTTCATTGCCTGCCAGGTGGCGTCGCGGTGGGATTCCCAGCGGGGGTCGTCGGCGGGGGCTGTGTATGGATTTTCTCCTGAGGCGGTGAGCTGACCTTCCCAGAGATAGCGGTTCACATCGTCGGAAACGGGTGCGGGCCAGAGGATGAGGCGGAGCAGGATCGCGGCGAGGAGGATGAGGCGACGGGCGTTGCGGTCGGTGGTTTCCGGGAAGAGGAAGACGGCGCCGAGCATGGCGAATCCCATGGTGGCGAAGAGGGCGACGCGGAGAATGGGCGCGGTGTCGAGGGAGGGGAGGGATGACCAGGCGAGGCATGATGCTAGGGACAACGCCAGAGATGCTGACCAGGCGATGGAACGGTACGAAGCCGGCCACAGGCGCGGCTCTCCAGTATTGTCTGCATTAGGCTTTTCGCGCATGGAATTGTTCGCGGAGGCTGGAGAGGCCGACCAGGGAGAAGCCGGCGGTGTAGAGGAGAAGAAAAGGGAAGATGCCGAATTCGCCGTGACGGGCGTAGATGACGAGTGTGGCGATGCAGTAGACGGCGGCGGAGATTTCCAGGATGGGGATCAGGCTGGCGGAGGTCTTGTAGGTTTTCGAGACCTTGGCACCGCGTTTCGGGGTGCGGATAAATCCGCTTTTGATGCCGAGTATGGCTTCCAAGACGGCGCGGGTGTTTGAGATGCAGATGCCGAAACCGAGGAGGACGAGTGCGGGGATCAGGAGGATGGTTTTTTTCCAATCGGTGGGATGGAGTTGGCGCTGGCTGGTGATGTAGAGCACGGACGGGCCGAGGGTTGCTGCGATGAGGGGTATGGTGAAAATGGCGAGCAGGGCGGTCGGAACGCTGCCTCCGAGATAAGCCATGGCGGGGAGTGCGAGGAGGGCGACGGCGAGCATGAGGGCGTGCATCGCGTAGGCGCAGAGGTGGAATACAGATTGGAATTTCGTAAAGTAGGGGCGGTCGGAGGCGAAAATTCGAGGGAGGAGCTTGATGGCGGTTTGGATGGAGCCTTTGGCCCAGCGGAACTGCTGGCTCTTGAACGCGGAGTAGGTTTCGGGGATCTCTGCGGGGACGGTGACGTGGGGGACGTATTCAAGGTGCCAACCTTTCAACTGCGCTCGGTAGGAGAGGTCGAGGTCCTCGGTGAGCGTGTCGGCTGTCCAGCCGCCGGCATCCTTGATGGCGCTGCGCCGCCATATTCCGGCGGTGCCGTTGAAGTTGAGGAACAGGCGGTTGGTGCAGCGGGCGCTTTGCTCGATGCCGAAATGGCCGTCGATGCCGACGCACTGGGTGCGGGTGAGGAGGGAGGTGTTACGGTTCAAGTGATCCCAGCGGGCCTGCACGAGGCCGGTTTTTTCGGTGGTGAAATGGGGGAGGAGCTTTCTCAGGAAATCGGGTGCGGGGACGAAATCGGCGTCGAAGATCGCGATGAACTCGCCGTGGGCGGTGGGCATGGCGTCGGCTAGGGCGCCTGCCTTGTAGCCGGTGCGGATCTCGCGGCGGAGGACGTCGATCCAGATGTCATTTTCGCGGAGTTCGGAGGCGACGCGGTCGATGAGATCGCGGGTTTCATCGGTGGAGTCGTCGAGAACCTGGATCTGGTGGAGGTGGGTTGGGTAGTCGAAGGCGGCGATGGCGCGAAGGGCGCGCTCGGCGACATTTAGTTCGTTGTAGATGGGGAGCTGGGTAGTGACTTTCGGGAGGGACGATGGGTTCCAGTTTTTTTCGGTGAGGAGTTGGCGGGTAAGGGTTTCGGCGGATTTTTTTCGGAAAAGGGAGACGAGGATGTAGCAGTTGAGGCCGTAGAGCAGCATGCCCGCGCAGCAGGCGAGGTAGATGGAGAAGGCCAGGGTGGAGAGCATGGAAGAAATTTGAACCGCCAAGCAAGAGAAGTTCGCCAAGGCTGGGGATGTGGTGGAAGAGGAACCACGGATGCACGCGGATGCACGCGGATCGGATTCTTGTGGCTGGGGTTGTGCTTATTTTGATTTTCTTCTCTCGGCAAGCTGGACTAGGGAGGCGGGGAGGGTGTCGAAGATGGGTTTTTCCTGCGAATCGAAGTGCCCGAAATTGAGGACGCCTGTGGGGCAGCTTTGGACACAGGCCGAGCAGCGCACGCATTCGGGGTCTTCCATGGGTTTGCCTTTGTTGGCGAAGGCCATGACATCGATGCCCTGGTGGCAGACGGTGGTGCAGACGTTACAGGAGATGCATTTGTCCTTGTCGGCGAAGATGCGGAAGCGGGTGAAGCGGGCGTAGATATGCATGAGGGCGGCTAAGGGGCATGCAAAGCGGCACCAGACACGGCCGGATAAATGGAAGTAGAGGCCGTAACCGATGGCCCCCGCGAGCCATAGATCGATCATGTATTTGTAGGAGAAGGGTGAGTATTTTTCCGATATTCCCATTACGACGGAGTTGATGCCGGTCTGCGGGAAAACCCAGCCGACGATGCGGAGGATGAGGATGAGAAAGCAGATCGCGAGTATGCCCTGGCCGAGCATGTTGAGTTTGTTCCAGCGGGGGCCGTGGGGCATCTTGTTGCGATGCTGGTCGCCGAGGGTTTCAGCCATCGCGCCGCAGGAGCAGATCCAGCCGCAGTAGGCACCTTTTCCCCAACGCCAGATAATGAGCGGGATGATGACGAATGTCTGGACGAAGCCGAGGATGAGCCAACCCCAGAGCGGGGCTTCGGTGAAGATGTTGTAGATGAAAAGCGGCCATGCGAGGATGAAGCCGAAGGCTCGCCAGTATTGGGTGGGTTCGGTGCCGGGTCCGTTAGAGAGGAAGGTCATGCCGAACCATTCGCCGAAGCCGCCGTTGGTGAAGGCACCGTTCGCACCCATCCATGGGAAGAGGATGTAGGGCAGGAGGAAAAGCGGGACGATTTGGAACGCGGCGAGGGTGGTTGTCTGGAGTTTGACGTAGGGAGTTTTACGACGGCGGACGCGGCGGATTCCGAAGACGATGATGATGGCGGTATAGAGGAAGGCGAAGAGGAAACCGGGATCCGAGGCTGCGGTTTTGAGCGTCACCTGTATGAGGCTGGTGGATGCTGGGTTGAAACCGATATTGAATGGGAACCAACATTTGCTTTGGAAGAGTGGCCAGAGATTGGTGCCATCGATTCCGGCGATATCGACATAGCCTTTGAGGTGATAGAGGAAGGCCATCAGGATGCCGAAGCCGAAGAGTGTGAGCCACCATTTCGGGCCGCGGTCTCCGGTGACGTGGATGCCTGATTTACGGAAAAAATCGAGAGGTGCCTCGCGACCGATGAGTGTGAACACGTAGTCGTTTTCGAAAGTTCTGTCGCAGCCGTCTTCGCCGCAGAGAGTGACTTCGGTTTCCTCGATATCCTGAACATTGGTGCCCATGTGAAGGGTGACGCTGCCGTTGGATTCGAGATGCTTGAGTTTTTCGACGTTGTCGGGCTTGGGGCGGGAGAATTCCTTTTTCCGGTAGGAGAGGTCGACCGTCGCGCCTTCCTCGGCGAGCGAGATCGCGGCTTCCATCGCGGAGTCTCCGCCGCCGACGACAAGGACGCGTTTGCCGGAGTATTTCGATGCGTCGATGAGTCGGTTGGAAACTTTTTCTAGGCCCTCGCCGGGGACGTTGAGCTTGCGGAAATTTCCGGTGCGTCCGATGGCGATGATGACGCGTTTGGCTAAGATGGGGTCGCCGTCCTTGCGATGGAGTTTGAGCGTGCCACCGGAGCGGGAGATTTTTCCGATGGCGGCGTGTGTGGTTTCGATGCCGTGGTCTTCTTGCTGTTGTTCGAGTTCGACGATCAGGTCCTCCTTGATTGTGGACTCGAAGTGCATGTCTCCGGCGGGTTCCATATCCGAGGGATAGGTGTAGATCGGTTTTTTTCTCGGGAAGTTGCGGATTGTGGAGAAGGCCTCGGCGGCTTCGAAGATTTTGAAATTGATGTCCGCTTGCGATGCTTCGATCGCCGCGGACATGCCTGCGACGCCAGCGCCGATAATAGCCAGATCGAGTGTGTCGCCGCCTTTCTTGAAATCCTTTTCATCGAGGATGGCCTGGACAGCTTTCGCGCCGGTGTCGGCGGAGAATTTCAGGAGAGGAATCCCGGTGAGGTCTCCGACAACGCGGATTCCGGAGACATTACAGGTGCCGTCGTCGTTGATGTCGGGGGATTGTTCGATTCCGCCGGCGGGCCATTTTCCGTGAAGCCAGTGGGTGTAATTCCTAATCGTTGAAAACATAAGGTTTGGGGAAATCGGTTTTGTATAACGCGACAGGAGTGTTGGTAAGCTTTTCGACGGACCATGCACAGCTGATTCTATTCCAATGGAATAGCCGAGGGAGTTGGGGGAAGCGAATTTTCAGGACTCCGCATAGGGCTTGCAGGGATGGCGGGAGGGGTGCAGGGTTCGCCCGTATGTTTACGCCGGTTTGGAAGAAAAACGCGAAGATCCTGGTGAAGGGTGCGAGAAAGTTTGTGGATTACAAAAGAGATCTGCTGGCACCGGAACGGGTGGCGGAGATTGATTCGCGTCGCAAGGATCTGATCACGGCGATTAGTGAGAAGGACAAGGCGAAGGTCGAGGAGGCATCCAAGCAATTGCGCGCGACCTGTGACAATGCGCTTCCACGGGAGAAACCCCAGGGATGGTTCGAGGAAAATGTGGAGGTGATGTTCGTGGCGATCGTGATCGCGTTGGGATTGCGTGCTTATTATTTGCAACCTTTCCGGATTCCAACGGGATCGATGCAGCCGACATTGAACGGGATCGTCGGCACGCCGATACCTGAGGCGGAATGGCCTTCGTTGCCGCAGCGTTTGATTGAATTCGTATTGCGAGGCAGGAGCTATGTGAAGGTGGTCAATGACGAGGACCGGCGTCTGGCTATCGGGCCAAAAGGAAATCCGGATATCCGTGATACTCAGTTCCTTCATTTTTTCAGTAGGTCTGAGATTCATTTTCTCGACTCAAAACCACTGAGACTTCCAGCTCCGACCAATCCCTCAGCCGAAATCGGTCTTGGTGATGCGATGCGCTCTGCCGCGCAAAACGGAGGTGTTCTTAAAAAGGGAACCGTAGTTTGCGAGGGCATCATCGATTCGGGTGACCTGGTCTTGGTGGACAAGTTTTCCTATCATTTCCGGAAACCGAAACGCGGAGAGGTATTCGTTTTTGATACGATAGGAATACGCGGGATCAAAGAGCATAGCGGTCCTCAGGGTGGCGGTTCGCATTATATCAAGCGCCTTGTCGGCGTGCCTGGCGATGCCTTGTCGATCCAGACCCCAGATCTCATCGTGAATGGCAAAGTGGCAAGTGAGCCGGGAATCCGCAGGGTTGCCGAGGGTCTGCCACCATTCGAGGAGGGCCACAAAGGCTATGTTCTCGCCCAGCCAAGTAATTCGTTTCACCGCTATTTGGTTGAAAGGGATGATGTTCTGAATTTGAAGGGTGAGGGAGCCAAGCCAGGTATGGAGGAGTATGCGGCGATGGGAGACAATACTGGGAATTCGCTGGATTCGCGGTATTGGGGAACGGTGAATGAATACAATCTTGTCGGCCCTGCATTATTCACCCTATGGCCGTTCACGACAGGGCACTGGGGATTTATCCGGTAACCTACAGTCCTGTGTCAGCCGCATCCGAGATAACCAGGAAGGCGGATTCCAATCTGGCCTTTGCGCTGAAAATCCTGCCGAAGGATAGACGGAATGACATGGTGGTTTTTTATGCATTCTGCCGGACGGTCGATGACCTTGCCGATGATAGAGAGATGGCTTTGGCCGATCAAAGAAAAGGGCTCGATTTGTGGCGGGAGGGTATTGAGAACGGTTTTTCCTCGGAAAATCGGCTGGGTTGCGAACTTGCGGAAATGATACGCCGGCGGGGTGTCGATCCGCAGTTTTTGTTGGAGATTTTGGAAGGTTGCAGTATGGACTTGGAGCGGCAGCGATTCGGTAGTTGGGAGGAATTGACGAGATACAACTGGAAGGTTGCCGGGGCAGTCGGGTTGGTTTCGACGCGGATATTCGGATGTGTTCACGAAAACTCCGACCGCTATGCCGAGACTTTGGGAAACGCACTTCAACTTACCAATATCCTCAGGGATGTCGGCGAGGACCTTTCGAATGGCGGGCGGATCTACCTGCCTGAAAACGATATCATCCGTTTCCAGTATTCGGAGCGGGATTTGATCGGCAAGGTCTACGATGGCCGTTTTATCGCGATGATGCGTTATCAGGCGGAGAGGGCGGAGCATCTGTTCGGAGAGGCAGACAAGTTGATACGGCAGGTGGATGAAAGGGCGCTGCGGCCCGCCCGTATCATGGCGGAAGTTTACCGTTGCTTGCTTTTGAAGATGAAAGCTGATGATTTCAAAGTGTTCGACAGAAGATATTCTGTTTCAAAACTCAGAAAACTGGCTATTCTTTCCAAACATTTCATCGCTGGTGATCGGCATCGTGATTAAAACCAAGACTATAACCCCCTAAAAAAATGACTAAAATCGTATACATATTGGCAGCTGGAGCCACGGGATTGCTTATCTCGTGTGAGCCTGTGCCATACTATCCTCCTCCCGGGTATCAGACGCAGACCGGGTTATATGGTCCGCGAGCTGATGGCTACAGATACGGTCCGGACAACCGAGCACCGCAAAATCCCAATGCTCCTCTGTATGGGCAGGATAGCAACCGGGACGGAGTGAATGATAGCTATGGCAGGCCCCCGGCGATCGCTCCTCCTGAGCCTCCAGCTATTACACCAAGACAGGAATATCCATCTGCGGAACGAACGGATAATCCCAACCAGGTTCTCAGTCCTTACTCACCCTACAACGTGATTGATGTTGAAGGTTTCCGCTCCGGGCAACTCGCGAAGGATCCTTCCAACGGGAAAATCTTTCGTGTGCCTTAAGCGCTGAAATTCCGGGACCCTGGATTAGGGAGTTTGTCCGTCTGCGGACTTCATAAAAAACATGATAATTGGAATCGATCTGGGAACGACCCATTCGGCTGTCGGTGTGGTCGATTCGGGATTTCCGATACTATTGGCGGATGAGGATGGAAAACGTATCATTCCCAGTGCGGTTTGGTATGGCGAAGACGGGTCGATAGAAATCGGTCGGAAGGCTTTGAGGCGGCGGTCTGCGGATCCGGGGCGCGTTGTGACCAGTGTGAAGCGCTGGATCGGTAAGAGCCAGATTGACAATCCGGTTTTGAAGGCGGTTGGAAAGTCTCCGGAGGAAGTCAGTGCGGATATCCTCAAAGAGCTGAAGCGTATTGCCGAGTGGAGGCTTGAAACTGAGGTGGATCAGGCGGTGGTCACGGTGCCGGCTTATTTCAACGACTCCCAGCGGGCCGCTACCAAGCGGGCGGCTGAGATCGCGGGGCTTGAGGTGGTGAGGATTCTGAACGAGCCGACCGCGGCTGCTCTCGCCTATGGCTTGGATAAAAAGGAAGGTCGCTCACGGGTCGCGGTATACGACTTGGGTGGTGGCACGTTCGATCTATCCATCTTGGAGATAGAGAACGGCGTGTTTCAAGTTCTGGCCACCCACGGAGATACCCAGCTCGGCGGTGATGATGTGGATCAGTTGATTTTCTCTCTGATATTGAAGGAGCTGGGTGAAGTGCCAGGCGGTGTCGCGGTGAGGTTTCTTGAGGAGGCTGAAAAAGCAAAGCGAGCGCTTTCTGATGAAGAGTCCTATACCCTTAGAGTTCCCTTTTACGAAGGATCTAGTAGTTTTGAAAAGACGATCACGCGTGATGTATTGGACTCGTTGGTTGAGGGATGGATTGAGAAAACTCTGAAGTGTTGCAAGCAGGCGATGCTGGATAGCGGAATCGGAAATGCGGACCTTGATGCGGTGGTTTTGGTTGGCGGGAGTACGTGTATGCCTGCGGTTAGAAATGCCGTCGCTAAATTTTTCCAAAAGGATGTGGATGTGACCCAGCATCCGGACGAAGCGATTGCGCTTGGAGCGACGATCCAAGCGGGTGTGATGAGCGGAGCGATGAGCAAGATGGTCTTGCTTGATGTTATTCCGCTGAGCCTTGGGATCGAGACATACGGGGGGTTGATGAATGTATTGATCCCGCGGAATACGACGATTCCTTGCAAGGCAGGCGAGATGTTTACCAACGCCGCCGAAGGGCAGGAGAAAATGGGGGTGAGGGTGCTTCAAGGCGAACGCGAGATGGCCAGGGATAACTGGGAGCTCGGAAAGTTCGAGGTAGAGATGGAAAAGGCCCCCAAAGGACAGGCGCGTGTCGGGGTGCAGTTTCGGATTGATGCTGATGGAATTTTGGAGGTGCTCGCGAGAGATACGTCGAGCGGAAAAGATTTCGTGGTGAATATTAAAAGCTCGGCAGTCAATGTGGATGACGCGGCTGTTGAGGAAATGGTCAGTTCGTCTGTAGAATTCGCTTTCGACGATATGTCGGAGCGTATTTTCACCGAGGCGAGAATGAAGGCGGACGAGTTGCTACCAGCCGTGGAGGCGATCTTTGCACAAGGTTTCGTCGAAGATGAAGAACGTCAGGAAATCGAGGAGGCGGTTGCCGAGGTGAAATCGGCGATCGCGGCAAACAATGCGAATGCTTTGAAATTCGCGGTGCAAAAGCTTGATGCTTCGACCGAGGCCGCTGCCGCACGCCTCGTTGAGCAAGCGATGGAAGAGGCATTGGCGAGGGAGATGGGCTTATGAAAAGGCCCGGTTCGGTGCCGTCAGTTCTTGTCACTGGAGCAGCTGGATTTATCGGCGTGAATCTTGTGAGGAGGCTTTTATCCGACGGTCATAAGGTTCTTTCTATCGACGCCCTTACCTATGCCGGTAGGAAGGCTTCATTGGGTGAGTGCTTGTTCAATTCGAATCACGAATTTGTCGAACTGAACCTCGTTGATGAACAAGCGACCAAGTCAGCTGTTTCGGATTTCGCACCCGATTGGATTATCCACCTCGCTGCCGAAACCCATGTTGATCGCTCGATTGCGGGTCCAATGGAGTTTCTCAAAACGAACGTGCTCGGAACCGGCAGTCTTCTGATGGCGGCGATGGCTCATTGGAAGGCGATGGATACCGAACAGGCGAAAGCATTTCGTTTCGTGCATGTTTCAACTGACGAGGTATTCGGGTCGTTGGCGGAAGATGAAAAAAGTTTCACTGAAAGTTCTCCTTACCTGCCGAGGTCGCCGTATTCCGCAAGTAAGGCGGGGAGTGATCATATCGTGCGTTCCTGGGGAATTACCTACGGCTTGCCCGTGATCGTTACCAATTGCTCTAACAACTACGGTCCGTGGCAGTTTCCGGAAAAGTTAATTTCGCTGGTTGTGATCAATGCTCTGAGAGGTAGGAAGATACCGGTTTATGGTGATGGCTCGCAGATTCGTGACTGGATTCATGTGGATGATCATTGCGATGCATTGAAACTGGTGGCTGATATTGGCTCGATTGGCTCGACGTATCTGATTGGCGGTGGAAATGAATTGAGAAATATCGACCTTGTCAGATTCCTATGTGATCTGGTTGCTGAGGAAACCGGTGGCGAAGATCTGAGTGATTTGATTGAGTTTGTGCCTGATAGGCTTGGTCATGATTTCCGTTATGCATTGGATACCGCGAAGATTGAGAATGAACTCGGCTGGGTTCCGCGCAGGGATTTCATTGAAGGGCTAAGAGAAACTGTGAGCTGGTATTCCTCGCATCGCGGATTTTGGGAGGGTAAGACAGGGAGATGAAAGTCCTGCAGGTGTTGCCTGAGTTGAACTCGGGAGGGGTCGAGCGTGGCACGCTGGAAGTCGCCGATCATCTTGTGAAGAATGGACACGAGGCACTTGTGGTTTCGAGCGGAGGAAGGTTGGTGGGAGCATTGGAAGATTCCGGAGCGAGGCATATCACCATGCCAGTTCATAAAAAGAGTCTTGGCTCCCTGTTTCAGATCAGGCCTTTACGGAGACTACTGGAAACGGAGAAGCCGGACATCTTGCACATTCGCTCACGGGTTCCGGGTTGGATCGCGTATCTTGCGTGGCGAGGTATGGACCCGGCGACCCGGCCGCGCTTGGTGAGCACGGTGCACGGGTTTTACTCGGTGAATCGGTATTCTGCAGTCATGACGAAAGGGGAGCGGGTGATTGCTGTTTCGGAAAGCATCAAGTCTTATATCCTGACGAACTATCCAAAGGTTCCGGAGAATAATATTACGGTAATTTACCGAGGCATCTTGCCCGAGATGTATCCTAGGGGATTTTTGCCGTCGGAGGATTGGTTGGATCGCTGGAGAAAGGATTTTCCACATCTTGAAGGTAAGACCGTCCTGCTCCTTCCGGGCCGGATCACAAGGCTCAAGGGCCACTCCGATTTCTTCTCCATGATTCGTGATCTGACAGCGAAAAACTTACCAGTGCACGGCCTTGTAGTCGGGGATACCCATCCGAAGAAGCGTGGGTATCTTGAGGAACTCAAGGCAGCCGTTTCTTCTGATGGGCTTGATGACGATGTTACTTTCACGGGACACAGGAACGACGTTAGGGAAATTATGGCGGTGAGCGATGTGGTTTTTGCGTTGTCGCAACAGCCAGAATCCTTCGGTAGGACGGTGCTTGAAGCCATGGCGCTCGGAAAGCCCGTTATCGGATATGATTGCGGCGGGGTCGGTGAGTTGCTGGGCAGGGCGTTTCCCGAGGGCAAGGTCCCGCCGTCGGATCACAAACTCTTGTTGGAGGCCGCCAGTAGGATCATCTCCGGAAGATATGTGCCTTCGGTTCCTGAAGGGGTTTTCACACTCGAATCAATGTGCCGAACCACGCTTGGTCTTTATACGGAGCTTGTGAGTGGAGATCGTTGAGAAAAAACTTTACCCATCGGGTGTTGGGACATGCAATCAACCAAGACGCTTTATGACTCAAATCGCCATCGTAGGACTCGGATATGTCGGGTTGCCGCTTGCCCTCCAGTTCGCATCATCGGGGGCGAAGGTGCTAGGGCTGGACATCGACCCGAAGAAGACCGATGCGATCCTGGAAGGCCGCAGCTACATTAAGCACGTCGGTTCTGAAAGTATTGCCAGGCACCTTGCATCCGGCCTACTCGATGCCTCGACGGATTTTTCGCGGGTTGTGGAAACGGATGCGGTGATCCTCTGTGTGCCGACCCCTCTCAACGGTTTCCGGGAACCCGACCTCAGCTACGTGCTGGCGACGGCGAAAACGATCGCAGCTCACCTCCGTACGGGCACGCTTGTGGTCCTCGAATCCACGACCTACCCGGGGACGACCGACGGCGAACTCCTGACCGCCCTCGAGGAGGGCTCCGGGATGAAGGCAGGCGTGGACTTTCACCTCGCATTCTCGCCGGAACGCGAGGATCCGGGTAATCCCGACAGTAAGGTGGCGTCCATCCCGAAGGTCGTTGGCGGCCTCACCCCAGCATGCCTAGAAAAAGCCATGCAGGTTTATGGCATTGCGATCCAGAAACTGGTGCCCGTCAGCTCATGCCGCGTGGCTGAGGCGACCAAGCTCCTGGAGAATATTTTCCGTTCGGTGAACATCGCCTTGGTCAACGAGCTCAAGATCGTCTACGGCGCGATGGGCATCGATATCTGGGAGGTCATCGAGGCAGCGAAGACCAAACCGTTCGGTTTCATGCCTTTCTATCCGGGGCCGGGACTGGGCGGGCATTGCATCCCCATCGATCCGTTTTACCTGACTTGGAAAGCCCGCGAGTTCGGTCAACATACGCGTTTCATCGAACTCGCTGGTGAGATCAATACCTCGATGCCGGATCATGTTGTCAAAGTCGCCTTCGAGGCGCTCAACAATGAAGGTAAGGCGATCAACGGGTCGAAGATTCTCCTCCTCGGCCTCGCCTACAAGGCGAACGTCGATGATGACCGTGAGTCACCGACTTACAAACTGATTGAGAAACTTGAAGCTCTAAGCGCTAACGTTTCTTATCATGATCCGTTTGTTCCAATCATTCCAATAACCCGCGAGCATGCGATTTATGCAGGCCGCAAATCAGAGCGAGAAGTCAGCGATGCCTACGACCTCATCATCCTATCGACCGGGCATGACCATTACAAAGAGCATGACTTTTCCTCTTACGAAATTCCGTTGGTAGATACACGAAATGCGATCCCAACTGCAAACCGACCCGTCAAGTATTTCAAAGCGTAATGCTCTGATTAATGAATGGATAAAATGACAAGCTCTTGTGAGAGAATACTCATCATCAAACTTGGTGCTCTGGGAGATATTATTCTTTCACTGGAGGCTTTTCACGCAATTCGAGTAAAACACCCCAATGCTCACATCAGCATACTGACTCGTCCACAATTTGATTCATTTGTAGCGAAAATGCCATGGTTTGATGAAATTTTACGCGATCCAAAACCTAGGTTTTTTCAGCTGAGAAAATGGTTCGATTTTCGTAACTCTTTACGCAGCAAGAAATTTGACCGCGTCTATGATCTTCAATGCAATGATCGCACATCATTGTATTTCAAAATCATTGGTTCACCTCGGCCTGAGTGGTGCGGCACAGCTAAGGGTTGTTCTCACCAACGCCATGACCATCGTCATGACCCATATCCAGCGACGGAACGACTATTGCGCTTCCTAGAGTCAGTCGATGTGCCACGCGCAGGCGAACCAGACCTTTCGTGGTTTAGTGGTGATTTAGGCAACTTTATGCTCCCTGATAAGTTTGTCCTGTTGATTCCTGGGTGCGCTCCTCAACATCCGCACAAACGATGGCCATCAAGCTCGTTTGCGAACCTCGGTAAACTTCTACTAGAAAAAGATATCTCAGCCGTAGCAGTAGGAACGAAGGTCGATGAAACAGCGATCAACGAGATCTGTGAAATAACTCCCTCTGTGATCAATCTCGCCGGCAAAACGGACCTCGGACAATTAGCCGAAGTGGCTAGAAGATCTATGGGTGTTGTCGGAAACGATACAGGGCCCATCCATATTGCGGCGATGGTCGAAGCTCCGACCCTCGTGTTGATGTCTGAAAAATCCGATCCTGTCAGGATGATTCCACGTGGACCAAATGTCGGATTCCTTCGAAAACAAGATTTGGCTGATCTTACGGCGGAGGAGGTTATGGCATCAATACGACAGAGAAAATGAAGCCACTCAAAGCCATTATCCTGGATCGTGACGGCACCCTCATTGAACATGTTCCCTACCTGGCATACCCCTCACAAGTTTCTTTGCTTCCCGGCGTCAGAGATGCTTTGAAGTTGGTTATTAGTAATGGTGCAAGACTCTACCTCCATACGAACCAATCTGGCATTGGTCGTGGTCTATTCGATCTTCCTCAGGCCGTGGCATGCAATGATCGATTGGTCGAATTACTTGATCTTGGTCCGCAGCCATTCGAACGCATATGCATTGCCCCAGAAGTTCCCGAAGAGCCGTCCATCTATCGCAAACCCTCACCAGTTTTCGCTAAGGAAATTATGGATACGTATGGTTTTTCACCGGAAGAAATCTGTTACATTGGTGACCGTGGAAGCGATATAGCGACTGCAGTCGCGGCCTCAACACGCGCAGTGGGTGTTGCGACTGGCCTCGATGACATTCGCGCCGAACTATATGCGCTTGGCCTATCGGCAACCCACCCAGTTTTTGATTCCCTTGGTGATGCTATGCGCTACCTTTTTCCTACGCCGTGAAAGAGAATAACCCAGTCAGCCATATCTATGATCTCAAAGATATCCTCGCCTATCGCGAGCGGGCAGCGGCGGATGGTCTTCGCGTTGTGCTTACGAATGGGTGCTTCGACCTGCTACACTGCGGACACGCCAACTATCTCCGGCAGTCAGCTTCGCTTGGCGACATTTTAATCGTTGCTGTCAATAGCGATGCTTCGGTGCGCGCTCTTAAAGGGCCACACCGGCCTCTTAACTCTGAGGGCGATCGCGCTTACTTGCTTGAATCGTTAAGCTGTGTCGACGCCGTATTTATTTTTTCGGGCCCTCGCCTTGGTGCCGAAATTCGCCTTCTTCGGCCAGATATTTATACCAAGGCCGGCGACTACACTCCAGATACACTTGATCCTAGCGAGCGCGCCGCTCTAGATGAAGTCGGCACAGAAATCCGTATTCTGCCTTTTGTCGAAGGACACTCCACCACCAGCCTCATTCACCGTGCAGCTCACTGATAGAATTTTAGTCACCGGTGCCGCCGGATTTATTGGAAGCGCCCTTGTTCACGAACTGAATCAGCGAGGATTCGAGAACCTTGTCCTCACCGACGTGCTCGGTAGTGACGAAAAATGGAAAAATCTCGTTCCTCTCCGCTATTCCGATTATCTTGATGCTTCTGAATTACTGCCGAGCCTCGACTCGCTTGATGACGTCACCACAGTTTTTCATCTTGGCGCATGCTCGGCTACTACCGAGCGTGATGCTTCTTACCTCATGGAAAACAACTATCGCTATACCAAGAGGCTATGCGAATGGGCGTTGAAAGGCGAGAGGCGCTTTGTCTATGCCTCATCCGCAGCGACTTATGGCGATGGATCTCGCGGCATGAACGATGGATTTGAAGCCATCGAATCTCTCCGTCCACTGAATATGTATGGCTACTCGAAGCATCTCTTCGACCTTCACGCCAAACGCAATCACTGGTCCGACCGAATCGTAGGTTTGAAATATTTCAACATATACGGCCCGAACGAAGATCACAAAGGCGACATGCGCTCAGTCGTGCACAAATCCTACTCCAAAATTCGTGACGAGGGCCATGTCTCTCTGTTCCGCTCTCATCATCCAGATTATCGCGATGGCGAACAGCAGCGCGACTTTCTCTATGTGAAAGATGCCGTGGATGCGACCCTGCACTTGGCGGCACAGTCGCAGAACTCAGGCCTCTACAATGTTGGCTCCGGCATGGCATCGACGTGGATCGAACTCGTCACCCCCATGTTCGCCGCGATGAATAAACCCACCGATATTCGTTTCATCGATATGCCTGAGCACCTGCGTGGGAAATACCAATACCACACTTGTGCCAACATCAATCGCCTTAGGTCCACAGGTTGGACTGGGCCACATTATTCCCTAACCTCTGCTGTTACGGAATATGTCAACGAACACCTGATCCCTGACCTTCGCCTCGGCGAGTAATAACTCCGTGCCCAGCTTTCAAGAATCCCTAGACGAACTCGCTGCACTTACGACGGCATGCGTCCCGCTTGCCTCCACCGTTGAGGTCACCAGTGAGGCGATCCTCGCTGCCCTCATCAGAGGCAACAAGCTTCTAACCTGTGGCAATGGCGGCAGCGCGGCCGATGCTCTGCATCTAGCTGAGGAGTTGGTGGGCCGCTATTCACGCGATCGCCGTGCCCTCGCTGGACTTTGTCTGAATGCGGACCCTACCGCGATCACCTGTATCTGCAACGACTACGGATATGAGCATGTCTTTTCCCGCGCAGTCGAGGCGCTCGGGAAACCGGGTGACGTGTTGGTCGGCTTTACCACCAGTGGCAACAGCGCGAATGTCATCAAAGCCTTCAATTCTGCAAAACAAGTAGGAATCACCACCATCCTTCTCGCGGGTAAAGATGGAGGCGCGGCCCGTGGCATTTGCGACCACGAAATCATCGTCCCATCCGATAATACAGCTCGTATCCAGGAGATCCACACGCTCGTCCTTCATCAATGGCTGGAGCGGGTCGATGCCCATGAATGGTCCTGATTCATACAAATTCATCATGTCTCCAAGCGAAATCCTAGCTCTCCTGCCCAATCTGAATGTCCTCGTCATCGGGGATCTCATGTTGGACCACTACATCTGGGGGGATGTGCACCGCATCTCTCCCGAGGCTCCCGTGCCCGTAGTCCATGCCATCAAAGATACCTACACAGCGGGTGGCGCAGCCAATGTCGCGCTCAATCTTTCCTCGCTAGGTATCCAAGCTTCGCTGGTTGGCTGCCTTGGTCGCGATGCCAATGCAGAAACACTACTGAATTTGCTCAGCATGTCCGGCATCGATTCATCCGGATGCTTCCATACTCCGAATGCACCTACCATAGTCAAAACGCGGGTCATCGTCCGGACCCAACAGCTTTGTCGGATCGACCGCGAAGCCGGGCGCTCGGGTTACTCCGTCGATCTGGCCCTAGATGAGAACGCATCCTTTGAATCGCTTGTCTCTCGAGCCGACGCAGTTATTGTTTCTGATTATGCGAAGGGCTTAATTACCCAAGAGCTGTTGGATCATGTTTGTAAACTGGTATCCAGACACGGAAAATTTCTTGCGGTAGATCCCAAGCCTGCGCGCCACCTCCAATTCAAAGGAGCCGGCCTGGTTACTCCAAATCGCCACGAGGCCCTAGAACTCGCAGGTCTATCGGAACCTTGCATAGGCGAACCCTATCCTCTCGAAGAAGTTTGTAAGCGAATTCATCAAAAATACGCACCACAATTGCTGGTCATTACACTGGGCGCGGATGGCATGGCTATTTGCGAGGACGGTGAAATTCTTCAAACCCTGCCGACCAGCGCTCGTGAAGTTTTCGACGTTTCGGGAGCTGGAGACACCGTTATTGCCACTCTCGCAGCGGCACTTGCTGCTGGCGCTTCTCCCGTCGATGCGGCAATCTTTGCGAATCTCGCCGCCGGTATTGTCGTTTCTAAAGTTGGCACTGCAATCGTCACACCTCATGAAATACTTCACAACTTAAACCCAGCATCCCCACCATAAAAGCCGTCATCCCAGGAGCTGGACTCGGAACACGCATTTCCGAGGAAACGCACATGCGGCCCAAACCTATGATCGAAATTGGAGGTAGGCCGATCAATCCAGAGATTGTGATTTTTTGACATAGCGATTATTACTCTATGAAATTATTAAACAGCATCAAACGTCGTATACACGAATTGCGCCGACAAAAATGGAAGTTGCAGCACTATGAAGGCGCAACCTTTCTGTTAAACCCTGTCAATTACGTAGACCGGAGAATTTGCTTTCAGGGAGGTTATGAAGAAACCCAAAGGCAACTCTTTTACGAGGCCATTGATCGTCACTGCTGTGATGTTTTGCTAGATGTTGGAGCAAACTTTGGTCTCTACTCCTGCACTGCTTGTCTAAAAAGGCCTAATCTGACCGTTCATGCTTTTGAGTGCGACAAACGCAATTACGCCCATCTTTTTGCTAACCTTCGACTTAATGATCTCATAGAGAGCGTAATAACGCATGAAGTCGCTCTCGGCGCAGAAAACGGAACTATCAAGTTTACGCAGGCAGGACTTAAAAACACAGGGGCATCCCGCATGGGTTCGAAAGATGGAAATACGGTTGTTAATCAGGTGCGTCTTGATGATTATATGCCGACCCTTTCAGGAAAGATTGCCATGAAAATGGATATAGAGGGTGCCGAAATATTAGCGTTGACCGGCATGAAAAAACTTTTGGAAAGCTCTATCTGCGTAATCCAAATTGAATCATTTTCCGAAAATGCCAGCAAAGTCGCAAAAATGTTCAGTCAATATGGCTTTGTTCTAATCAAGAAGGTAGAGGACGACTACTTATTTGAAAAAAATGCTTAAAATCGTGCCGTATTGTTTCGGATTTTCACACCCGCTCAGAATTAGAGGCCGTTAGCGCCAGCGTTCGTATACTTTTTGAATTACGTCACTACTATAGAAATGTTGAAAGTAGCGAGAATCGCACATTTTGCGTAGATACTTCTCCGAAAATTTTACCGTTTCACGAAAATCCTTGTAGAGCGTTGCGTATGGTTTTTTCGCGCCAACATTCTTTTGTATAAGTGGAATCTCGTCGATTTTAAGAAAATCTTGTAATAAGCTTTGTTTACTATCATCCGGCAATTCGCACTGCATTGCGAGGACTCGGACATTGCCTTCTTGATATACCTGCCAACCCTGGTGAGAGAAAGGTTTCGAATAACAATCTATGCCAAAATACTTCTTAATGTTTTCATCAAACCAAACGAGAGGGTAGTCTTGATCGAATTCTTCGTGGAAATACCGCTCGAGATCCGCTACCTTAATATTGGGATCAGACCAATCACACTTCGTCCACGATGTGTAATTTTCGAATAACCAAGCGACGTTTCGCCCGATTGGTTCACGCGTCAAAGTCACAATGTCCAGCGGCTTGCCTTCCTTCCGAGCCCAATCGAACACCATGCGTCGCTTCAATTTCCGCTTTGTTATTTTGTCCGGCTCGTATTCGTGAATTTGAATAACCCATCCCGGATAAACAGGCTCTATCGACCCATGAATCGTGCTTGAGGCAACCTTGCCCATCTGATAAACTAATACAGGAATTGCGAGCTCTAATTCGGGCCGGAGTGCACGCCGCCTTATCGGTTCGACAAATAGCTTTTTGAATCCTGTAATCATTTTTTTATTTCTCGTCAGCGATCATTTGAAAACATCAAGGTCCCTGGTATTAGCCCTACTGATGAGGGGTGGTCGGTAAATTCACTAAAAAGAAGAAATTCACCGGATTTCGGGTAGTTGGCTTTCTTGCGAAATGTGTAACGCAGGAAGTTGGGAACTCGAGATTCTCAACTCCTGAAGGTAGTAATTCTTTTTCTTTCTCATGGGGTAGATGGAGTGCGGCTCTTTAACCTGTGGATCAGACCGCGCGGGAACGGCCGGAAGGCTCGGTGTGATGTAATATTGAAGGATGATTTTGTCGCACCGGGCACGTGGAACCGATTCGCCCAGTAAGCGAAACGCGCGAAAGGGTTGTAAATATCCAAAATCCGGCTGCGGCATTCGTTGATCACCGATCTGTCAACTTCGCTCTCAAGTAGATTCCAGATCAAATGGGTGCTCTCATCGATTTTCGAAATGTCGATGGCTGTAAATCCATCTTCAGGGAAATAATCTCCGAGGTTTGGACAACCTGCGTAGATTGGATATGCGTAGCCTAGGTAGGCGTCTGCAAGCTTCTCTGTCCAGTAATCTGGCGCATATGAGTTTTCGAGGACTAGATGAAAACGGTGAGTTCTGATTGCATCTAATTTATCATCGATAGGCTCAAAGCCGCGCCCAAAATGAATAATTCGATCTGGCATTTCCCGCTTCAAGATATCGAGAAATGCAAGTCGATCTCTCTGTCCTTGAGTCGTCGTAAGATTGGAGCAAACGACTGAGATCATCTGACTTTTGTTCTCGTTCTCCTTCATTGCCGACAGCTCGTCGTAGCCGTAATCGTATTGGTTGGTTTGGTGATTAAGCCCAACGTGCCATGGTAACCCTGGGGCTGAGGTTGTGACTCTAGGGTGAGGATCTTCAGCATGGCAGCTTACAACGCGATGAAACTGTGCGTAGTAAGCTCGTGGGTAAATCTTTTTTGATGGCGGCTCCGCTGTAATAAATAACGTGTTTTCAGGAGCAACTAGCAGATGATCTTTGTTGCGACTTGCTGCGAATACGATCCAGAAATCACAGGCTGTTCCAGGCGGCGGATTGAGAAGTATCTCGCAGTTGTCCCAGCGGGTATGGCGGTTTGGGCAAAATCGATCAAAACCACCGTGGCCAATTGCGGTTGTGACTGCAACGGTGAGTTTTTTGATTGGTTGGTTAGACGGATCGTTTGAGGTCATTCAAAATGATTTTTGAAATTAAAATAATCAATCGTTTTCTTGCCACTTGAGCAGCTTACGACGGTTGAGAGCATCAGTCCAACGAGCCGGGAAGTGGAAATAATAACGTTTCATGAAGATATCTTGGTATCGCATCAGACATCGCATGACTCGGTATTTGATTTGACTTCGAAAGCTTGAATCTCCTTTCCCAACCTCGAAACGTGAAGCACCAATTATTGAAGGTTCATCGTCCTGATGAATTACAGGAGACTTACGGAGAATATAGGCGCATAGATTCGTTCGCCAAGTTTGGCTATGTAGGACATCAATTTGAAGCCAGTTTTTCTCAGTTAGAGTGAGGAGGCGTTGCGCCGCATTCTGGTTTATCAGATAACCGTAAGCCCCTCCGGAATTGGTGGGCAACCGTGCTAATTCATATTTATTCTCGATGACGCCAATTTTGCGACAGCGCTTTCTATATACCTTTTTTTTGTCTAGAAATCGTATGATGTCCCATTCTATTGGGGAATCGACAAGAGCTTCGATTACAGCAGGTAAGTCTGACGCGAGATCAACATCGTCTTCCAAAATCAACGCGTGAGGCAACGATTCATCAACCATTGCCTGGTAAGCATTCCGATGAGCCAATAGGCAGCCTAATTCGGCTGCCTCCAGATCCCTCCCAAAATATAAACGCCGTCTAGGGCTGTCATAGGAAGGATGTTCAGTGATCGACTGCCCCCTGAGATCCACTCCATCGAGAAATCTAAAATTGAAAGATAAATGATTCAATCTCTCACTCATGCGCTTTCGGCGATCAGCACTCGATGCCAAGCTGATAACAAAAACTGGTAAATGATTTGACATAGTTTCGACTTTTCTAATTCTGATGCGATATTTATATTCAGTTGATTGAAGGGCAAGCACCTACTTGCTGTCATTAGTGAGGTTGCGGAATTTTAGATAATTGAGTGCCTGCATGGTGCCTTTCGTTACAACATTACGAAGCGCTTCGACGGGGTGTCCTCTGCGCCATAAATGGCGGCTTTGAATAATGCCTCCGCGTCGACCGCCCGGCTGGTGCTTTTCTTCAATCAAATGGGCTATTTGCTGAAATATCCCGTATTTCTCAAGCAAGAGTCGGCGAGCTTCGCGGATTGCGGGCAAGCGCTTTTCCCATTCTTTATCACGAATCGCTTTTACGATACGTTCTCGGGTTTCGCCAAAGTTGCTAATATCAATTGGGATAAAGCTCTCTTCCGGAAAATAGTCGATCACGTTCGGACAACCATGGTAGAAGGGCAAGCAATATGCGAGAAACGGATCACTGAGCTTTTCTGTCCAGTGATGTGCGCAGATATGGTTCTCGATAGCGAGGTGGTAGCGAAATGGATCCAATGCGTCTGCCTTATCCTTGATCGGGTTAACCCCTTGACCAAAGATTTCCATTTCTGGAAGAGCTTTTTTTAACGCTTGGGTAAAATCGTAGCGCGCTTGATGAAGTGTATGGGACATTTGCTTTGATGAGCAAACGGTGGATATCTCTGAGTTTTTTTGAGGCTCGATCCCATCCTTTAAGTGGTCAAAAGTCCCTCGTTCGTCGGTCATCCCATAGAACCAGACTAGGCCGGCTTGTTGGAATATCGCCCCTGGATGGCGGATGACCGATGATTCCTGACTAGTTAGTATCCAGCCAAACTGACGGAGGAAGCCTTCTCCATAAAGCTTAATGGAAGATGGCTCTGTGGTAATGAGCATCGTGTTGGAGCGAGAGCACGATAGACCTTCTTCCCAAAGTGGCTTTTTTGAGCCAAACTTGCGAGGGAGATCGTCATAGACGACTAGCCAGTCGTATTGATCAGATTTCTGATCGAACACAAAATCACAGAGCCCCCAAGTCGGGATTTTATTTGGAAACCGCCTAAGCCAACGATCGTAGTCGGAATCCGCAGACTGCGCCTTCGATAAGAATTTCACTCGGATTCGATCACTCATCGGCATCTCTTAAAAACCCTTCGATTTTTTCACCAAAGCACGGACGTTATCAAGCCATTCTCGAAAAATAAGTTTGATGATAGTGATTCTAGACGCGGCGCGAAATCCATCATCATCGAGCCCGTATGTTTCAATGGGTTTAAAGAATTCAGCCTCTCTATGATCTCCTCCGTCACGTTGGCTGATATCGGAAAAATCCGTGAATTGCCCTGCAACGCCGGGCGAAATAGCGACTACTTTAAACTTTCTGCTAACATTCCGAGAATACCAACGATCAATAACCCCGTGTTTTGCCAACCATGGCCAGATATTACCTTCTTCTGGCAGGCTATCTAATAACCATTCGAAAGTTTGACTTCTCAGGATGTAAGCGTGGGTTGTGTAGCACCCAAAAACATCCACGAGTTCATGATTTTCGATGAGTTTTATCGATTTCCCATAGGGCCGAACCGCAGAAGAATACCCTAGATAACAAAGATCCCAGTAAGATTGCTGTTCTACGGCTTTGATCGCCTGTTCAAAATGGTCCGAGAATACGGCATCGTCCTCTAGGATCAGGACGCTGTCCCAGCCACTGTCGCGAGCTCGTTCGATTGCCTTACGGTGCGAGAGGTTGCAACCAGCCCTACCAGCCCATGATTTATCACGCTTACCGTTACGAAACCAGGGCGGCTTACTGTATCCGTGCACCTCTATACCCAATACCGCTGGAAGACGTTGCCATTCTCTCAGGGCGGGTATTTTTAGTGCTTGAGAGCGAAAATACTCCAGACGTTCAGGACGCTGATCGAGATTGATGACTAGGATGCCTCCTAACCCTTCAGATTTTGTATTGGGTGCCATGCCTTGGATCATGAAATTCTAAAAAGAAGTCGTAAAGGGGTTACGATCCCTTTCATCGACGGGGATAAGGCTGAACTTCCTACGCGAGCTTTCCACGTAAAATACCGGTCACACCATTGTAGATTGAAAAAGAATGATATTTATCACACAGGCGGGTAAATTGGTGCGCGCTGCAGGGTTCGAACCTGCGACCCCATCCGTGTGAAGGATGTGCTCTACCACTGAGCTAAGCGCGCATTCGCGGGACGGGAGAATGGAGGGAGAGTTAGCGGTTTGGCAAGGTGAAATGAGCTATCCGCTGTGTGAGTGGAGGTAGTTTGCTAGTGCCGAGTGAGCAGGCTCTGGGTTCTGTGAGTTTAGCGGTCGAAGAGGGCGAATTTCAGGTCGGCTTCGGAGACGACTTCGCCGTTGACGAGGCAGCGGCAGGAGGTTTGGCCGATGTTGCCGCGGACTTTGGTGGTTTTGGCTTCGGTGATGAGGGTGTCGCCGGGCATGACTGGTTTGCGCCATTTGACATTGTTCGCGCTGAGGAAGTAGCCGATTTTTCCGAGGTTCTCGGGTTTACGGAGCATGAGGATGGATGAGACCTGGGCCATTCCTTCGAGTTGGAGGACGCCGGGCATGATGGGGTGGTCGGGGAAGTGGCCTTGGAAATACGGTTCGTTGATTGAGACGTTCTTGAGGCCCGTGCAGTTATCCTCTCCGAAGTCGACGACGCGATCCACCATGAGGAAGGGGTAGCGATGGGGAAGGATTCGCATGACCTCGTTGACATCGAGTACGCTTTCGCCATCGGGGATGGTGATAGGCGATGGGACCATGGCGCGCATCCGCTCGTATTCCCTTTTGAGGGTTGAGGCCATTTTGGTGTTGGGGCCGTGACCGGGTTTGACGGCGATGACGTGGCCGAGGATGCGTTTTCCAGAGAGCATGAGGTCGCCGATGAGATCGAGGGCCTTGTGGCGGGCGAACTCGTTGTGAAAGCGCATGGTTTCCTTGGACATGACATCGTTGCCGCGGATGACGACGGCGCTTTCGAGTGATCCTCCTTTAATAAGGCCTTTGTCGAGCAGGGGTTTGACATCCTCGTAGTAGACGAAGGTGCGGGCGGGGGCGATTTCCTTCGCGTAGGTCTCGGGGTTTACTTCCGATGAGAAGTATTGGGTGAAGCGTCCTTCGGGGCCGACGTTGGTGACGGAGACACGGAAAATCTTGCTGGGGACGATGGTGATGATGGTGCCGTCGCCCATTTCCTGGTGGATGGGTTCACGGATTTCCCAGACTTTCCGCGGAGCATCCTGTGAGGCGATGCCGGCATTTTTGATCAGCTCAACGAAGGGCCGGGAGGAGCCGTCGCCGATGGGAGGCTCGTTGGCATCCATTTCGATGATCGCGTTGTCGATGCCCATGCCGGTGAGGGCGGAGAGGACGTGCTCGACGGTGTGGACTTTGACCGAGCCTTCGGCGAGTGTGGTGGCGCGTTCGACTGTCTGGACCTTATCGACATCGGCGTTGATGAAGGGTTGGTCGGGAAGGTCGACACGGCGGAATTTGAAGCCGTGGTTTTCGGGTGCGGGTTTGAGGGTGAGCGATACCTTTTCTCCGGTGTGGAGGGAGGTGCCTTCGAGGGTGGCGGAGCCGGCGAGGGTCTGTTGTTTTGACATGGGAGAAAGTGGGAAGTGCCGAGTGGTCAGTGATCAGTGGGAGACTGTTTTGTGGGATCTTCGGGAGTTGGGGAGGGGGCTTCGGGTTCGGGGTCCTCTTTGGGGTTTTCCGGCTCTGTTGGTGCCTCGGGGGCTACTGAGGCGACGGCGGCATCTATGAGTTCGGATGCGGCGTCGGAAACGACTTTCGTGGTGTCTTCGATGGCGTCGGTGACGATTTCGAGTGGTTCGCGGGGTTGCTGAGCTTCGGGTTGCGGCTCAGGTGGCAAGGCTGCCGAAGGTTCTTCTGGCGGGGTGTCAGATGTGGGTGCCTGCGGGGATGCGTCCCTGCCTGGCTTCTTTTTGGGAGCTTTTGGCTTTTTGGGTTGCTGGGGTTTGGGCTGCTCTTGGACGACCAGGGTGTCGTCGGTGTAGAGGAGGATGTGACCTTGTTGGAGGAGCCAGAAGAGGTCGGCTGCGTATTCGGCCGGAGGTGCGGTGGCACCTTCAGGGAGGACGGCTTTCCAGAGGCCTTCGAGTTTCGCGGGGGTGTTTTCGCGTATCCATTTGACCATCTCGGCGGGTCGGGGAGCGAGAATGGCATCGGGTGCGAGGGCTTGGGGTCGGGCGGGACCGGTGTAGAGTTTGCCTTTGCGTTTGAAGACCGGCATGTGTTCGGCTTCAAGGATTTTGCAGACGACCGGGATGATGATGGCGGGGTGCCTACGGTGGTGGGTTCCGGTGCCTTTGAGGCGGACGAGGAGCCCCGGGGACAGGTTTTTGCCTGCGATCGCGGCGGAGACTTTGGCTTTGCGGGTGCGTTCGAAGGCTTTTTCCAAGACTTCGGAGGCGATGGCGCGTTCGACCTCGGCGCGGTCGGTGAACCATTTGGTGTCGTCGGCGGGTGGGGTGGATTGTGGCGCGGGGGCTGGGGTTTCTTCGGAGGGTTCTTCGGAGGGTTCTTCGGCGAGAGTTGCTTCAGAGTCAGGCTGCTCGGGGAGGCTGTCGCTGGCTGTCGGGGATTGCTCGGGGGTATTTTCTTCAAGAGGCACGTCAGAAGCGGACGGCTCGGAGAGACCGTCCCTGCCTTGTTTGGCTTCTTCTTTGGAGAGGATGCGCCAGCGGGTTTGGGTTTTCATGGACTCCAGCCATTCGTTGACGGCTTCTTCGGAGCGTTCGGTGCGGACTTTCGAAAGGTATGCCTCGAAAGGCATGTTGGAGAAACGTTCGCGGTGTATGCGACGGATTTCGGTTTGGTATGCGTGGTAGTTCGGTGGGCCGAGCCATTCGCCAGAGATGCCGCATTTGGCGACGGATTGGAAATTTCCCTTGGGAGGTTCGACTTCGACGGTGCTTTCTTCGATGAAGCGGTTGCGCCAATCGGCTTGGAGGAAATGCTGGAGTGCTTCCTCTTTGGTGAGGTAGATCGCGTCTTCGAATTTGCAGCGGTAGAAGGGATCTTTTTTCTCGGCGATTTCGAAAATCGCGTTGCTACGGTTGCGTTCGGCGAGGATGATCTGTGCGATATCGAAGAGCGGGTAGACGCGGGCGACTTGGTTGACCTCCTTGCAGACGAGTTGGATCGCGTGCTTCTGGGGGACGAGGGTCACATTGACACCTTCGGCGGGAGAAATTTCCTCGCGGCGGAAATCCGGGCGTCCGCCTTGTTTGAAGTCGCGACGGTTGCCTCCGCCCTGGCGGCGGTCATCCCTGCGTCCGCTGCGGTCGTCACGTCCACCGCGTTGATTTCGCTCATCACGTCCGCCCTGATCGTCGCGGCGGCGTGGTTTGTATTCGCGCTCGCCGGAGTCTTTGAATTTTTCCTTCGGTGAATCGGATTTTGCGCGTGCCCATGCGGGACCGAGTGCGAAGTCGGAAAGCAGGCCATCGAGTGGGTTTGGAGGAGTGTCGCTCACGAGCGGAAATTAGGTAAGTGGTTGGAAAATGACAAACAAGGAATTCGGGATTCACGCAGGTTTTGTTTACGGATGCAAGACCTTGAGGTGGTGGCGGGTGGCACCTTCGTGTTGTGAGAGAACACGGGAGGCATTTTTCGTTAGGGAACTAGCAGTGGCCGGGTCCAAGGCGCGGCGGATGGCGGAGGATATTTCCGATTCGGTTTCTGCCAACAGAGCTCCGTGGGTGGCGTGGAGGTGGCGGACGAGGGGTTGGAAGTTTTCCATGTGGGGGCCGAGGATGAGTGGTTTGGCAGCGAGGATGGCTTCGGCGGGATTCTGGCCTCCGGTGGAAAGGAAGGATTTACCTATGATGACGACATCGGAATGGCTAGTCCAAGTGGCGAGTTCGCCGGTTGAGTCGATGACGAAGACGCTGTTTCGCGAAGTCGGGGTTTGGAATTTACTTCGGAGTGTGACGTGGAAGCCTGCTTTGGTGAGGGCATTGGAGACTTCGGCGCGGCGTTCGGCATGGCGGGGAACGATGACCGCGAGGGCGGTTGGGTCGGCGGTGCAAATCGCGGAGGCTAGGAGGATTTCCTCGCCGGGAAAAGTGGATGCGGCGAGGATGATGGGGCGGTTGTTTCCGAAGGCGGCGAGCATTTCTGCAAATTCCGGGCGAGGAGGAGGGGCGATGGAGGATTGGGGGTCGAACTTGATGCTGCCGGTGAGGTGGATTTTTTCCGAAGGGATGCCGAGTTGCTGCCAGAGGGAGCGGTGATCTTCTTCCTGAATGCAGACGGCGGAGAGACGGGAGAAGAAGGGTCGGAGGAACGAGGCGAATTTGAGGAAACGTTTCGCGGAGCGGGGAGAGACGCGGGCGTTGGCGAGGATGACGGGGATGTGGCGTTTTTCGGCGAGACGCAGGAAGTTCGGCCAGATTTCGCCCTCGATGAGAATGATGCGTGAGGGTTGGAAGCGGTTGAAATAGCGGCGTATCATCCAGGGAAAATCGAGGGGCGCGTAGGTGACGCGGAGAGCGGGAATGGCAGCGCGGGTGGCGGTTTCATGGCCAGTTGAGGTCCCGGTGGCGAGAACGAAGCGGGTGCCGGGGTGGGCAGCTTGCCATTCGCGCATGAGTTTGAGTGCGAGTATGGTTTCTCCGACGCTGATCGCGTGGAGGTGGATGGCTCCCGAGGGCTCGGATTCGGGTGTCGAAGAATAGATGCCGATTCGTTCGGCGAGGCCGGTTCCGAAGCCGCCGCGGCGTATCATTTTCACAATCCATCCCGGAAAGGCCAAGATGAAGAGCAAGGGGAGTAGCGCGCGGTAGGTGAGGAGTATGAGAAACTCTTTCATGGTTCGGTCGGGCCGCCGCGCGGGTGGGCGAAGATGAGGATGGCGCTGGAACCGTATTCGCGGCGGTCCAGCAGGTGGAAGTTGGGCGAATGAGGGGTTGGCTGTGAGGATGATATTTCCGCGACGAGGTGGCCGGAGGGGGCGAGGCGTTCGGGAAGGGTGGGGAGTTCGATGAGTTTTGCGACGAGGTCGGTATCGCCGTAACCTTTCCAATATGGAGGATCGGCCAGGATGAGATTGTAGGTGGCGGGGTCGCGTTTGAGGAAAGTGAAGACTTCGGATTTTACGGTGCGACCGCCGTCGAGACGGGCTTTCTTCAGGTTTTCTTCTGTGACTGAGACTGCCTGGCGGTGTTCGTCGACGAATACGCAAGATTCAGCGCCACGGCTGAGGGCTTCGAGACCGAGGGCGCCGGAACCACAGAAGAGGTCGAGCACCCGGGCATCGAAGATATTTTCGCCAAGGATGGAGAAGATCGCCTGGCGGACGAAGTCGGTTGTGGGCCGGGCGACCGCCGAGGGGACCTTGATGGCGATGCGGCCGGCTTTTCCTGCGATGATTCTCACAGAGGCAAGGTTCCGGGGTTTGTGGTCGGACATCAAGAAGAACCCGGAGGAAGAGGTTTTCAAAACCGTCAAGGGGTGTAAGGTGACTTCAATGTCGATTGAACCGATCAAGGATGGCTTGAGATCCAATGTGCGTATTGATTTCTATGGGCATGTTCACAAGCGGATGCGGGGAAGTGATGTTGCTGAGCGCTACGCCAAGGAAGTGGAGGTTCTTAAAGTGCTTGAGGATCGAGGCTGCCCGTATGTGCCCAAGGTGATTGAGGAGCATCCGGAGGAATATTACTTCGTTTCGACGAACTGTGGACGACCGGCAAGTCAAGTCAGTAAGAAGAAAGCTGACAGTCTTTTTGCGGCATTGGAGCGCGACTACGGCGTTCGGCACCTTGATGCGGAACCCCGGAACATTACCTACTCGGATAAGATGGGCAGATTCTGCATCATCGACTTCGAGTTGGCGGAGATCCTTCCGAACCCGAACCAGCCAGAAGAACCGTAACGAACTATCGAGAAATACCTGTGGGTAGCACAAAACAACTCAGATGGTGCGGGGCCACAAGCAGTGGCTCGCGCAAAGAGCGGAATGATGATTCATGGATTGTCTTTTCTGCCAACGCGAACGGCTCCGAGGTGCTGCCGGAAAAAGGAGATGGAACGATTGACGATCACGATCTGGTCTTTGCTGTTTCCGACGGAATGGGTGGTGGGAACGCGGGGGATATGGCTTCTGCGATGATTCTGGAGCGGATGACGGCGATTATTCCGGAAACTTTCAAGGCGGCGGCACACGGGTTCTTCCCTGATTCCATTTCCTATCTTCAGCAAGCTCTCAAGGACGTGCACGATCATATCAATCGCGCCGGTGAGGTGTCTGAAGGACTCAATGGTATGGCCGCGACTCTAGCTCTGGCATGGTTTTCTCCAGAAAATATGTATCTGGCCAATGCGGGGGACTCGCGTATCTACCGTTGCAGGGATGGCCATACCGAACAACTGAGCAAGGATCACACCGCTGCCTGGGGACAGTTCCACAGGGGAGAGATTCAGGAGGCTGAGTATCGGAGTCATCCCCGTCGGGCTGCCCTGTATCAGGTGATCGGAGGGGGGAATCCGACGAGTTGCCCATATTTTGCAGCCATTCAATATCAGCCTGGGGATCGTTTCCTTATTTGCTCCGACGGATTGATTGACGGCGTTTGGGAGCGACACATACGCGATGCGCTGGCGGAAGACTTACTACCCGAGGAATGTTGTGAAAAGCTTCTGGTGCGGGCGGTGGAGAACTCGGGTATAGACGATACGACGCTGATCGTGATCGAGATCAGGGAATCTCCGGAAGTGGTCCGGAAATGAGTAAGAATGGCACGTGATTTGCTGTAAAAGTCTTGTCGGTGAAGCCGGTGGATGATGATTTGTCCCTGTCTCACTGCGAAACCAATCGCTAACCCGAATAAAGAAACAACAAAATGTCTAAATACGTATTAGAATATCTCTGGCTGGACGGCTACACACCGGTCCCGAACATCCGTGGAAAATCCCAAGTGAAGGAATTTGATTCCTTCCCGACTCTTGATCAGCTTCCTGAATGGGGCTTCGACGGTAGCTCGACCCTACAAGCGGAGGGAGGCAGCTCCGATTGTATTCTCAAGCCAGTCGCAGTTTATCCTGACACAACCCGCCGCAATGGAGCGATCGTCATGTGCGAGGTTATGATGCCTGACGGTACCCCGCATCCATCGAACGCACGCGCAACCATCCTTGATGACGAGGATAGCTGGTTCGGATTCGAGCAGGAATATTTCCTGATTAAGGACGGTTTACCACTTGGCTTCCCAATCGGTGGCTATCCAAGCCCGCAGGGCGAGTATTACTGTGGCGTTGGCTTTGGCAACGTAGGTGGTATCGCGCGAGCGATTGTGAACGAGCACCTCGATATTTGCTTAGATGCCGGAATCAATCATGAAGGAATCAATGCCGAGGTCGCGAAAGGCCAGTGGGAATTCCAAATCTTTGGTAAAGGTTCCAAGAGAGCGGCTGACCAGATTTGGGTCGCACGTTACTTGCTTGAGCGTCTTTGCGAAAAATATGGAGTGGGTATCGAATATCACTGCAAGCCGATTACGGGCGACTGGAACGGTTCCGGCATGCATGCGAACTTCTCTACCAAGTATCTCCGTGAAGTGGGTGGTAAGGATTACTTCCTCGCACTTATGGATAAGTTCAGCGAAAACTGCGAAGAGCACATTGCTGTCTACGGTCCGGACAACCACATGCGTCTGACCGGTCTTCACGAGACCCAGTCGATCGATCAGTTCTCCTGGGGTGTTGCTGACCGTGGAGCGTCCATCCGCGTTCCACACGGCTTCGTCAAAGGTGACAAGTATCAGGGTTACCTCGAGGACCGTCGTCCGAATTCGCAAGGTGATCCATACCAGATCGCTTCGCGTATTCTCAAGACGATCTCGGAAGTTCCGACTCCATAATGCCGGACTAGAAAACGTTTCGTTTTATTTCAGGCCGTCTTCCCTCAGGGGAAGGCGGCCTTCTTATTTTTGGTATTCCGATGAATAGCCGGGAAGTTTTTAGGTCAACTTGAATCCTTGCACGATTTTATGAAATCCCTCAGGCTACAGCCGTTCGAATGGTAAAATCTGCGTCACACAATGAAGTTGTCTATCATGGGATTCCCGCGTCCCCCGGGATAGCTGTCGGCCCCATTCATGTGATTGCCCGCGGCTTTTCTGCTCCGGACGTTTATGAAATTCAGGAGGACGATGTTCTGGAGGAGCAGAAACGTTTTGAGGCTGCGGTAGAGGTCACCAAGAAGCAACTTACGAATTTACAGGCGCGGCTCGAATCACTTTCAGGAAGTTCGGACAGTGAGATTTTTGAGGCGCATGTGATGATGCTGGAAGATAAGTCGCTTCTCGGTCGTGTCCGCGATGCGATCGAAAAACGGCAACAGAATGCCGAGTTCGCATTCTACGCAGTGATGCAGAATTTTCTTGAAGCGCTAAGACGGATTCCGGATCCATATCTGAGGGAAAGAACTGCGGATATCGAGGATGTGTCGCAGCGTGTTCTGAGGAATTTTCAAGTCGATGATGACAACGATTACCATGAACCCGATGGGAAGCATATCCTGTTAGCCTACGACATTTCGCCATCGGATACGGCTTCGATGAATCGTCGGCATCTGCTTGGTTTTGCGACGGAGCAGGGAAGTGTTAACTCCCATACCGCGATTTTAGCCAGATCCTTCGGGATACCCGCTGTGGTAGGGCTTGGTGTTTCAGTCATACAGGTCACAGCACTTACGCCTGCGGTGATAGATGGCTATTCGGGGAAGTTGATTCTCAATCCAAGTCCGGCAACGCTCAAAAAGTACGTTTCGCTGACTGAAGAGAAGGAGAAGCAACAGACCGAGCTTGATTCGAAGAAGGATGAGGCTACGGAAACGCGTGATGGCAGAGTCCTGACTCTATCGGCGAATATAGAGTTTCTCGAAGAGCTTCATCAGGTCAAAGCGAGCGGGGCAAAAGGTGTTGGGCTGTATCGGACCGAATTTCTGCTACTGAACGGTAGCGAGATGCCGGATGAGGCCAAACAAACCGAGGCCTATACGCGAGTAGCCAAGGAGATTGCCGGAAACATTGTCATCGTGCGGACTTTGGATGCGGGGGGGGATAAGTTACCCATCGAACCGCTTACCGAGATAGAGCCCAACCCGTTTCTAGGTTGGCGTGGAATACGAGTGTCATTATCGCGGCCCACGATGTTCCGCGATCAACTCCGGGCGATTCTTCGAGCGAGTGCGCACGGGAAACTTGCGGTGATGTTTCCGCTGGTATCCGGGGTTTCGGAACTATTGCAGGCAAAGGAGATTCTGAGTCGATGCATGGACGAACTTTCCAAAAAGGGAGTTCCTTTCGATGAGCGTATACCTGTTGGTGTGATGATCGAGGTGCCATCGGCGGCTGTTTGTGCGGACCTGCTCGCTCCGCACTCTGATTTTTTCTCGATAGGGACGAATGACCTGATCCAATATACGCTCGCGGTGGACCGGGTAAATCCCCACGTTGCGAACCTCTACAAGCCGACTCACCCTGCCGTGATCCGGTTGATCAAGCGAACGGTTGATGCCGGAGCAGATCAGGGAATCTGGACCGGCGTATGCGGCGAAATGGCTGGCGATATCCGATTGACTCCGCTGCTTATCGGCTTGGGTGTGGAAGAACTTTCCGTGTCGCCAAAGGCGCTTCCCAAGGTGGGGCAGGTGATACGGTCACTCAGTTACGATCAATGCCATGCGGTTGCTGAGGAGGCGCTTGTGCAGCCAAACTCACAATTGATTCTGGATCTGACGCTGAAGATCGCGAAGGAGAGTTACCCCGATCTATTGGATTGAATTAGACGGTTTGCGGTAGTTCGTGGTATAACTGGATTCCTGCGGCAGGATGCCCCGGGAACGGACTGGAGCAAGATGCTCGAGCCACGAGTCACACGTTTTGTTAGAACGATTTACGTAAGTGTGAGGGAAGAATATTGAGTTGTTCCCGGTATTTGGCGACCGTGCGGCGTGCGACTTTGATTCCCTGGGTGGCAAGGGCTTTGGTTATCGCGTCATCGGAAAGAGGTTTCGCTTGGTTTTCCTGATCGACGAGTTGTTGGATCGCCTCGCGGACTCCGGCGTTGGATACCTCGGTTCCGCTATCGGTTTGATATCCGGTCGCGAAGAAGGCCCGCATTTCCATCAAGCCCTGGGGTGTGAGGATATATTTGCCAGCTACGGCGCGCGAAACAGTCGTTGCGTGGAGTTGTAACTCATCGGCGATGTCGTTCATGGTCAGCGGGCGCAGGAAGCGCGGGCCTTTTTGCAGGAACTGAGTTTGCTGCTCAATGAGTTTGTGAGCGATGGCGAGGATGGTTTCCTGTCTCAGTGAAATGGAGCGGATGAGGCTCCGGCCATCGCGAATCTGATCACGGAGGAAGGCGCGGGCTTTCGCATCTACTCCGGTTTTTCCGATCATGTCCTTATAGAAATCGTTGATGCGGAGGCTGGGTAGATGTTCTCCGGTAAGTCGTGCTCCCCATTTTCCGTCATCGCTTTTCTCGACCACCACATCGGGCAGGATGTATGGATTTCCCGTTGGATCGAACTCTCCGCCCGGGTTGGGAGAGAGTCTGCCGATGTTTTCGGCGGCTTCGGTAACCCGCTCGACGCTGACTCCCAATGACCGGGCAATCTGCGGATAGCGCTTCCTTGCCAAATCCTCGAGGTGGTCTTTAACGATGCGGTATTCGAAGGTATCTGAGCCTGATGACCGTTCCAATTGGATGAGGAGAGCTTCGGGAATACCCGAGGCACCGACGCCGGCCGGATCGAAGGTTTTGAGTAAATTGAGCGCTATTTCGAGATTTTTCTCGGTGGAGGAGCAGTCAGGTGTGAGTTCTTTGATAGATGGCTTTAGGAACCCCCGATCATCCAGGTAACCCAGAAGTTCTTGGGCTGCTTCACGTATGGGTGGCTCAACGAGTGCGAAGTCCAACTGCTTCTGGAGGTGCTGCTGTAGTGTTTCCGGGGCGACGATATTGTCATAGAGACGCTGGCGGCGTTCCTCGTCTTCTTGGGTCCATTGAGCGCTTTTTCCCTCAAGAATTGAGCGATCACGCCAGTCGTCATCGGTTTCGTTGAGGTGATCCAGGGAATCTCCTTCATCCGATTCCAGGGAGGTGTCATCAAGCGATTCGATCTCGGTGATATCCTCGAGAGTCGGATTGGTCTCCAAAGCCTGACGCATCAGTTGCGAAAGCTCAAGGGTGCTTGCCTGCAATATCTCGAGACTCTTTCGCATCTGTGGCGCGAGAGTCTGGGACTGGGAAAGCGATTGATATAATGAAGCTTCGGCCATTTGGCAGAGGGGTAACCTCTGCCAAAACTATCGATCAATCTAAGTTGCTGGAAGCATTATTTATGCCAATCACCAAGCTTTATTTGCTATATCGAGTGGGAACGATGAACGATTGACTAGAAAATTTACCGGATCAGATGAAGTATCTGACACCAGCTTCGAAAATTGGCTGTGATTTGTTTCCAGGGATATTTTTCGCGACTGAATCCGAGTGGCGTTCCGAGTGTGCCATTTTCCCGAAAATTCTACCGCAGGGCGAGGTGATGCCCTCGATTGCGGCGAGTGATCCGTTGGGGTTGAAGGGATGCTGCATTGTGGGTTGACCCGTGGAATCACAGTATTGGGTGGCGATCTGGCCGTTGGCGGCGAGGTGGGCTATGACTTCCTGCGGGGCATGGAATTTGCCCTCGCCGTGGGAGACGGGAAGCGTGTGAATCTCGCCGACTTCCATGTTCGAGAGCCACGGGGAGGAGTTGTTAGTGATGCGGGTCTGGACGTATTGAGAGATGTGACGGGAGATGTCGTTGTGAACCAGGGTGGCGGATTCGGAATCGGTCGGGTTGACTTTTCCGTGGGTGGCGAGGCCGGTTTTGATCAGGGCCTGGAAGCCATTGCAGATGCCTAGGATGAGGCCGTCTCGGTTTTCGATGAGGTCGGATATTGCGTCGGAGATGCGCGGGTTGCGGAGGATGGTGGCGATGAATTTGGCGGAGCCATCGGGTTCGTCGCCGGCGGAGAAGCCACCGGGGATGAAGAGGATTTGGGAATTTTCGATGCTGCTTGCGAGGGCGGTGATCGATTGTTCGATGTGTGTTGCGGTGAGGTTTCGGAAGACTTCGATGTGTGTTTCGGCGCCGACGCGTTGGAAGGCGCGGGCGGAATCGTATTCGGAGTTTGTTCCGGGAAAGGTGGGGATCAGGACCTTTGGTTTTGAGTGGCTAGTGATCGGTGGTCGGTGAGCAGTGGAAGACTTGGGTTGCCGGGCAGTCAGAGGCAGGCTCTCTTTGGGGGAATCCGGTTTTGTGGGGTAGATGGGTTCGAGGGTGGCGGTGAAGGCGGCTTGGAGGTCTTCTAAAGAATGGGAATCTTTGTTGATGTTGAGATTCTTGTCGGTTGTGGTCTTACCGATCTGCTTTGAATCGGCGAGGGAAAGGTCGGTGTCGTGCTCGATGAGGAATGCGAAGTATTTTGGAGACAAGAGATCAGATTCCAGATTCCAGATTCCAGAAGAAGAGGATGAAGCGAAGCCTATTTTGTTTCCAAGGCACATTTTTGTTAGGGCGGCGGCGAGGCCGGGTTTTCCGATGTGGTGGAGGGAGAGGATTTTTCCGGCTTTGTTGAGTGTGTGGAGGGACTCGGCGGTTTGTTTGAGGGTTTGGAAATCGGGGAGACCGTTTTCCGAGATGGGGGTTTCTACGATGGATACCGTAGATCCGGTTTTTTTGAACTCGGGGGAAAGGGCGAGAGACGCGAGGCCGGGAGCGAGGGCGAAGGAGACGAGAGTGGGGGGGACGTCGAGTTCGTTGAAGGATCCGGACATGGAGTCCTTTCCGCCGATGGCAGCGAGTCGGAGTTCATGTTGTGCGCGGAAGGCACCGAGTAGGGCTGCGAAGGGAAGGCCCCAGCGTTTTGGGTCTTTGCCGAGGCGTGGGAAAAATTCCTGGAGGGTGAGGCGGATGTCGCTGAGGCGTGCGCCTGCGGCGACGGCCTTGCAGACGGATTCTGTGACGGCGTAGGCAGCTCCGTGGAAGGGGGATTTTTCGGAGAGGTATGGATCGAAGCCCCACGCCATGAACGTGGCGGAGTCGGTTTCACCGGAGAGAAGGGGGAGCCCGGCGACCATTGCGTCGGGGGGGGTGAGTTGGTGTTTTCCGCCGAAGGGCCAGAGGACGGTGTTGGCACCGACGGAGGCGTCGAACATTTCACCTAGGCCTTTCTGGGAGGTTACGTTGAGGGAACGCAAGTGATCAGTGATCAGTGGGCAGTGATCAGTGGAAGACGTTAGTGATGCACCTTTGATGTGAACTTTAGCGGTTTGCTGGACGCCGTTGGTGTCGAGGAAGGCGCGGGAGAGGTTGACGATTTCTTTGTCGCGCCAGGTCATGATGAGGCGCCCGGAGTCGGTGACGTCTGCGACGTGTATGCATTCCAGATTTTCCTTGTCGGCTTCGTGGATGAAAAAATCGATTTCGGAAGGATCAACGCAGACCGCCATGCGTTCCTGTGATTCGGAGATGGCGAGTTCGGTTCCGTCGAGGCCGTCGTATTTTTTGGGAACGGCATCGAGGTTGATGATGAGGGAAGGGGCGATTTCGCCGATAGCGACGGAGACACCTCCGGCTCCGAAGTCGTTGCAGATTTTGATTTTTCGGGTGAGTTCCGGGTTGCGGAACAGGCGTTGGATTTTGCGTTCGGTGGGTGCGTCGCCTTTCTGGACCTCGGCGGAATTTTCGAGGGCGGTATCGGTGTGTTCTTTGGAGGATCCGGTTGCGCCGCCTACGCCGTCGCGGCCGGTGCGGCCGCCGATGAGCAGGATGACATCGCCGGGCGATGCGGAGCCGCGGAAGACGTTCGAGCGGGGTGTGGCGGCAACTACCGCGCCGATTTCGAGGCGTTTGGCGACGTAGCCCGGGTGGTAGACCTCGGCGACTTGGCCGGTGGCGAGGCCGATCTGATTTCCGTATGAGGAGTAACCTTTCGCTGCGACTTGGCAGATTTTCTTTTGGGGTAGTTTGCCGGGAAGTGTTTCGGCAAAGGGTGTCAGAGGGTCGGCTGCTCCGGTGACGCGCATTGCCTGATAGACGTAGGAGCGACCGGAGAGGGGATCGCGTATGCAACCGCCGAGGCAGGTTGCCGCGCCGCCGAAAGGTTCGATTTCGGTGGGGTGATTGTGGGTTTCGTTTTTAAATTGGATCAGCCATTCCTGTTCGGCTGCGCCGTCGATGCTGACGGGAACCACGATGGAAGCGGCGTTGATTTCTTCGGAGACTTCGAGGTTGTCGAGTTCGCCGGAGTCTTTGAGTTCGCGCATTCCGATGAGGGCGATGTCCATCAGGGTGACGGGTTTTTCGTCACGGCCAAGTTTTTGGCGGACGCTACGATATATCTCGTAGGTCTCTTTGATGGTTTCGGCACCGGGTTCGAATTTGATATCGTCGATTGCGGTGAGGAAAGTGGTGTGGCGGCAGTGGTCGGACCAGTAGGTGTCCAGCATGCGTATTTCCGTTAGGGTGGGGGCGCGGTTTTCCTCGGTTTTGAAATAGGCTTGGGTGAAGGCGATGTCGGCTTCGGACATGGCCAGGGCCATTTCCTTGCGGATTTTTTCCGGGGAGTTGGTTAGGAAGGTTTCGAGGATTTCCACGTCCTTTGGTTGTGGAACGGGGGGGCGACTGAAGATCGCCCCCACGGTGGTCTCATGTGAGTCTACCGGGTTGATGATGTAGGATTTGATCGCGGTGAGTTGGGTCTCGGAGAGTTCGCCAGTGAGTATGACGATCTGTGATGCGTGGACGTCCGGTTTGTCTTTTCCAGTGAGGATTTGGATGCACTGGGCGGCGGAGTCGGCGCGTTGGTCGAACTGGCCGGGGAGGTATGAGAAAGCGAAGGCGGTTTCGTTTTCCGAGATCGAGAGTTCAGTAGATACCGTGTCGGTTTGTGGCTCCGAGAGGATGCTCGCGGATGCTAGGGTGAATTCCTCGGGGGAGATTCCTTCGATGTCGTAACGGTTGAGGAGTCGCAGGGAACGGAGACCGGGAAGGTCCAAGGACTCGCGGAGATCGTTGATGAGGTGATGGGCTTCGTTTGCGAAGGGGGGGAGTTTTTCTACGAAGAGGGTATGGGTGCTCAAAACTGTAAACTTTAAATTTTAAACTTTGATTGGGGAAGAGCGAAGCCGGCCAAAGGCGCGGCTCTCCAGTATGACTCTTTCTAGCCTTTGATCTCGAGGAGCATCTGGGGGTTGTTGGGGAATTTCTTGATGAAATACAGCAGGCGCTCCATGGCTTCGTAGGGTCGGTGGCCGGACAAGCCACGACGGATGAGGTGGATTTTGTGCAGGGTGTGTTCGGGGAGGAGGAGTTCCTCGCGACGGGTTCCGGATTTGAAGATGTCCACGGCGGGGTAGATATAGGACTCGGCGATTTTGCGGTCGAGGACGAGTTCCATGTTTCCGGTTCCTTTGAACTCCATGAAGATCGCTTCGTCGGCGCGGGAGTTTGTCTGGATGAGGGCGGTGGCGAGGATGGTGAGGGAACCGGCTTCGCGAGTGTTGCGGGCTGCGGCGAAGAGGCGGCGGGGGACTTCGAGTGCTCCGATCGTGATGCCTCCGGAGCCGGTGGCACGGTTGCGGTTGCGGCCCTTGCCACCTCCGCTGCTCATCGCGCCGTTGTAGGCGCGGGCGAGGCGGGTGATGGAATCCATCAACAGGAAGACGTCTTTGCCGGCTTCGACGAGGCGTTTCGCGCGTTCGATGGCGAGTTCGGCGATGCGGGTGTGGTTGCGGACTGCTTCGTCGTTTGATGAGGCGTAGATTTCGGCACCGGGGAGGGCGCGGCGGAACTCGGTGACTTCTTCCGGGCGCTCGTCCACAAGGAGAATCATGAGGTGGATCTGCTCGTCGTATTTTTCCCGGATTGCCTCGGCCATGTGCAGGAGGAGGGTGGTTTTTCCGGAACGGGGAGGAGAGACGATGAGTCCACGTTGGCCGCGTCCGACCGGGGAAACGATATCGATCACTCGGGTGGTGTAGCGGTCCGGGGTGGTTTCGAAGGCGATACGTTTGTTGGGATTGATCGCTTTGAGTTCGTCGAAGTGGGGAAGTTTGGCAGCCTCTTCGGGAGGCATGTCGTTGACGGCAGTGATCTCGGTGAGTTGCGGGCCGCGATTACTGCCCTGGTGTTTGCCGTGGAGCCATTGGCCATGGCGGAGGGAATGGTTTCGGATGAGTTCCGGGGAAATGAAGATGTCTTCTTTGGCTTGTTCGAAATTGGTGTCAGGGAGGCGCAGGAAGCCAAAGCCTTTCGGGGTCATTTCGATGATACCATTGGCTTCTACGGCGGGACCGGAAAGCACGGTTGGGCTGCGGTCTTCCTGACGGTCGTTGTTACGATCGCTATTCCGGTCGTTTTGTTGGTTTCTCCCGTTGTTGCGGTCGCTTGTCTGCTCGCCGTTGTTGTCGCGGCGGCGCTTGCGCTTTTCACGGCGTTTTTTCGAGCGCGACACGCGCTGGTCCTGTTGTCCGTCGGAGTGGTCGTTGTTGTTTCTCCTGTTGTCCTGATTGTGATTCTGGTGGACGGGTCCGCCACCTGGGACACGGCCAATTCTAGGATTTTCGTTTTGTTCGTTTCCGGGAGAGTCCTGTGAGGCAGACGATGGAGGAGCCGGACGCTCGGGGGCCGCGATGGGTTTTGGCGGAGCTGACTCGCTGTTTTCAGGAGTTTGAAGTTTTGGTTCGGCGGCAGGCTTTGGCTTTGGCTCCGCCGGTGCTTCCGAAGCGGGTTCGGCTTTCGGTTTGGCTACTTTTTTGGCAGCGGTTTTTTTAGCGGCTTTTTTGGCGGGAGCCTTCTTAGCTGCCTTTTTGGCGGGTTTCGTCGGCTTTGGCTCCTTGTCGGTGGCAGGGAGATCGAAAAGATCGTCGGTGCTGTTTTTGCTCATTCGGTAAACGGTTGGGAAAGGGGTAGGGTGGATTGAACCACTTGGGGAAAATCAGGTTTGGAGGACGCACCGATAATATGGAAATCCATCGGGAAAGCGGGGAACGCAGATGGCATGAGCAATGTGGTTTCCGACAGAACGCCCGTTGGGACGGAGCGGGTGAAGGCGTGGAAGGCGATTGCTTAAGTGACTGCCATGAAGAGTTTTCCTTGGCGGTCGACCATCGTGTCAACGGGGAGACATTGAGAGTTCCGGTTTGTTTTGGCAACCTTAAAAAGATGATGGATTTTTATGGGATGGATATGTGGGGGGGGTGGGTGCAACTGAAAGTGGTGATCATACCGGGCCGGGATGGCTCTGCGAGCCGTTCGAAAGACCTAGGGGCAAGATGTATCTGAGATTGGAAAGCTCTCGCCACTCATGCCGGATCAATTCGGACTCTCCGGGTGGCTTGTGGTTCAAGGGGGAGAGGGCTTACAGATCTGGACCGCTCGGAGAGACGGTCCCTGCCCACCACTTTCAGTTACACCTAGGGGTGTTTGTGGTTACTTGACCTTGACGACGGGAGGTGGGAGATTCTGAGCGATGATGGATTGTAGTGGGCACGGGAGGATTTTGGTTTTGGCGGTTGGGCTGTTTTTGGTGGGTTGTGAGAGGGATGACGAGGTTCCGAAGGCTGTGGCGGTGAGGGAGGACGGGGTAATGGAACTGAATTTGATGACGTTCAATCTGAGGTATGAGAACAGGAATGAGACCGGGCGGAGATCGTGGAGTCGTCGTGTTCCGGGAATCGTGAAGATGATCTGGCGTGAAAGGCCGGATGTGTTTGGTATCCAGGAGGGTTTGCACGGGCAGTTGGCGGATTTGCGAGTTTCGTTGCCGGAGTATTCGTTTGTGGGTGGGGGGCGAAAAGACGGAAAGCGTTCGGGGGAGTATGCGGGGATATTTTTCAGGAAGGATCGTTTCGAGCAGGATGGGAGCGGGATGTTTTGGCTTTCAGCGACTCCGGAAAAAGCGGGTTCGGTGAGTTGGGGGAATGAGATTCCGCGTGTCGCGACCTGGGTGCGTCTGTTGGATCGGGTGAGTGGTCAGGCGGTTTGGGTGGTGAACATGCATTTGGATCATCGCAGTCAGCCATCACGGGAGAAGGGAGTGAAGCTGGTTGCCGAGAGGTTGGTGGAGATGAATGCCTCAGGCGATCCGCTGGTGTGGATGGGGGATTTCAATGCGACGGAGCAGAACTCGGCAGTGAGGTTCATCAAGGGTGATGAACGGACGCTGGGAAGAGTGGAAAGTTTCGAAGGAATGACTGAAACCTATGATGTGCTGAATGCCGGGGAGAGGAAACGCGGGACCTTGCATTTCTGGATGAGTGATCCGAACCGGCAGTGGAAGGTGGATCACATTTTCATCTCGAAGGGAGGGGAGGTTCTGGAATCGGGAATTCTCCGGACTGGGGAGCCGTATCTGTCAGATCACTTTCCGGTGACAGCCCGGGTAAGCTTTCCTGCTGTCCCCAAGTGAGGCCGCGGAGTGTTTCTTTGAGCGGTTCCGGCCATGGGAGTTTATCAATGGCTTCGGGGTCGGCCCATGATTGGTCGATGGCTTTGAGTTGTTCGAGGTAGGAGAGTGCGGTTTCGGGATCGCCGAGCCGGGAGTGGGCGATGGCGAGCAGGGCGGTGGTGTTTTCGATTTCGTCGGGAGGGATTCCTAGAGTGGTGGAGTGGGTGAGATATTTCGCTGCCTGTTGCGGGTGGTTGGTAAGGAGGGCGATCCACCCGGCGCGAATGGCGAGGTTTACATCATTGGGGAAACGGAAGATTCCGGTTTCGAGGATTTCGATGGCTTGGCGAGGGTCGGAGTTTTCGAAGGCGGTGTAAGCGGCCTCGGAGTAGTCGGTGGGGAGGTGTTTGGTTTCGGGTTGGTTTGTGATCAGGTCGAGCCAAGAGCGGTGGGCCGAGGTGAAATCGGCGAGAGATGTGAAAGCGGTCGCGCGGATGCGGAGGATTTCTGCCGGATGGGCGCCCATACGTTCGGCGAGGGCGGTGAATTGCAGCGCGGAGGTGGCTTGTTCCTGGGTTTGGGAAAGGGAGCGCGCGGCAGAGAGCGAGGCTTCGGTGATTGCGTGGTGACCGAGTTGGCGGAGGGTTTCGGGATCGAGGAGTTTGGTGAAAAGGGTTTTGATTTCTTCTTCAGTGGGGGATTCGGGAAGAGTCAGGCCGGAGAGTGTGGCGGATTTTTCGTTTAGGATGTTTTGGAAAAGCGGGGAGAAATCGGGTGCTTCGTATCCGAGCCAGTCCCGGGTTTTACGCAAGGTCGCCAGATCCGGGATTTCGGTGCCGGGTGTTTTCAGTTTTTTCAGGGCGTCGGGGACATTTTCGGCTTGTTTGAGGATCGCGATGATCAGTTCGGGATCGCCCGATTGGTGAGCAAGGAGCAAGGCGGTGGCGGTGGGTAGACCGGAGGGTGGCAGGGCGGCAATCGTGGCCAGGATGGCGGTGTGGTCTCCGGTGGCGAAGGATTCTCTGACGATTTGCGCGTGAGTTCTGGAGGCGCTTGAGAGGGCGGGGAATGATTCCGGGAAGGCGGCGGCGAGGCGGGTTTCGAGAACGTCTCTGGCGGAGAAAATTTTCAGAGTAGGGGGTATTTTTGGAAAGATTTCCGAGAGAGTTTGGAGGCGGTTGGGGGTGGGTGTGGGTTCGAGGGATTGGGTGTTGGGATTGAGGTGGAAGCCGGTTAGGGCGGCTATGAGAGGGGGGGAGAGGGTGAGGGGGTGAGGGGGGGGGAGGGTTTGGTGACGGGTGACGGTATTTTTTTCAAAAGTGAATGACGTCGGTGGGGTGATGATGCGCATCCGGTATTTGGTTTGCACTCTTGTGGATTCTCCCTGTAGGGGGATGGAAACCAGAGTTCCGTCCTCAAGACCTACTTGAAGTGTAGTATCTTCAAAGGTGGCTGAAATCGGCTTGGGATAGAGGTCGAGAGTTTCGGAGCGAAGTGGTTGGCCGGTGGCAGTGTCGCGGATGTGCCATGTCAGTGTTTGGTTCTGCGAGGCGACGGGGTGAGCGACCAGCAAGGAGTTTTCCGAGAATGGCTGAAGGGAGGCGGGGTCGACGTCGGGTGGCAGGGTGCCGATCGAGGTGATGGGTTTGAGTGTTTCCGCGTTGCAGAGGAGGTTTGTGGAATCGCGTTGGGCGAGGAGGTATTTTCCCGAAGGGGAGAGAACGAGATGGGATATGGTTTTCGCTTCGGTGGGGAATAGGATGGCGGTGATGCGAGGATTTTCTGTTAGATCCCAGCGGACAACTGTCGGG
>Ga0222659_1000139_pt1 | contig 51363 bp, 47 predicted proteins | sample AntAcemetagen547_FD_179850 | JGI IMG/M metagenome (GOLD analysis project Ga0222659, IMG submission 179850) | Saline water microbial communities from Ace Lake, Antarctica - #547 | ecosystem: Environmental > Aquatic > Non-marine Saline and Alkaline > Saline | place: Antarctica: Ace Lake...
ATGATGAACGAAATAAACCAACGAGTCCCGAAAAAAATGAAATATTTTTCCGGGTTGGACGATCAGATCAATTTTGCCACATCCACTTGCCAGCATCCGAATCAGGTCAACCGACCTGAACAGTTACCGAAGATTAACGACCCACACGTCATCATCTGCGATGATGCGCACGCGGCGGAGAATTTCGTCCCAGACATGTGGACGCTCGACGTCAAGAAGGCCGACCACCCGAAACTGTTCGAGCGCCTGTTCTCTCTTCTCAGGGGCATCATGAGCGAGAACGCAGCATACCGGATTGAAACGGACGAGAATCCGAACCACATGGCTGTCGAAATGATTTCCCCGATTGCCCTCGACGATGTGCGGGTCGCGTTCGTCGATGCCGTGAACGGATTCCTCTCGGAGTATGACGACTTAGGCTATGCTTGGCGACTGGTTGAGCGGCACTTCTCCGCCTGCAATCTGTATTGCTCAGGTCATTCCTTTGAACTCCGCCCCATTCTGGCGCCCACACTAACTCACACTCCATTTTCAAGCGCGACGCAGCGAATCTACATGTCCGCAACATTGGGAGATGACGGCGACTTGGAGCGGTGCTTCGGAGTGAAGAAGATTGCCCGCCTCCCCGCGCCGGAAGGATGGGACAAGCGGGGAACAGGGCGGCGTCTTATTCTTTTCCCGCAGCTCTCCCCAAAGACCGGTGATGACGGCCTCAGTGTTCTTGAAGAACTTTTAACCGAGGTGAAGCGAACTCTCATCTTGGTCCCGAATAACAAGCTCCGTGACGTCTTTCACGAAGCCTTGAGGGAGGCGGTCACAGTGTTTGTTGGGGCAGACACTGAGGAGAACGTCGAGCGATTCCGCACGCATCCGGGACCAACGGCGCTAATCCTTGCGAACCGTTATGACGGTATCGATTTCCCGGGTGAAGAATGCCGGAACGCAGTGGTCTATGGATTTCCAATTGGGGCAGGGCTTCAAGAGACGTTTCTTACCCAACGCCTGAAAGCCTTTTCAATAACGCAGGACCGAGTGCGGACACGCGTGACTCAGGCGATGGGACGATGTACTCGGGACGAAAGCGACTTCTCGATCATTCTTATCCTTGGGTCCGATTTGGTGAAGTGGTTCTGCACCCGCGAGAATGTTGCCGGCATGCATCCTGAATTGCAGGCGGAGGTAGCGTTTGGATTGGAGAACTCGACCGACAGTGACACGGCGCGATTCCTTGCCCTCGCAAAGGCATTCCTTTCTCGTTCTGCGGACTGGGACGCAGCGGAGGATTTCATCAAGGCTGAGCGTAGCAAGCGCGCGAAAGTCCCCGATCCCGCCGCTGCCGCGCTTCAGAAAGCCGCAGAGCTTGAGATCGATTACATTTATGCGCTTTGGAACGGCAACTACGAACAGGCTTATCAGTTTGCCGACAACGTGGTGGCTCTCTTGTCGGGAGGTAATTCAATCAAAGCATATCGCTGCTTCTGGCAGCATCAGGCAGCCGTTACGGCGAACCTCGCCTGGAAGCACTCGGGCAAGGATGCATTTAGAACGATGGCGGCAGACCGTCTGAATCAAGCGGCAAAGGGGAACTACGGGATTGCCTGGCTGAGCACGCTTGCAGCGAAAATTGAAGGAAAATCGCCGCCTATTGAGCAAGCCTTCGCGACGGACGAGTGGTTTAGCGTCATCGAAGAATTGCTCTCGGATTTGGGCCTCACCGGCTCGAAATTTGATCGTTCGATTGCGGAGAAGCGTCAATTCATCGCGGGCACCGAAGCAAAGAAATTCCATCAAGCACTGGAGTTTCTTGGAAAGATGCTCGGCGCGATCACTCATCAATGGGAGGGTGACGGAAAGCCCGACGGGTTTTGGAATCTCGGCTTTTGGCGTGCATTTGTATTTGAGGCTAAAACCGATGAACACGAAGCATCGCCACTCAGTCTGGCGTCGGTAAGGCAGGCGCTGACGCATGCAAAGTGTGTTCGGGATGACCGGTTGTTGCCAGATCACACGCCGCTTCAATCGGTCGTGATTAGCCCCCGCTCGGCCATTGATGACGAAGCACGCAGACATGCCGGCGATTTGCTCTACTGCTCCCATGTTCAGATTGTGGAGATCTTCGACCGGGCTGCTGCCGCGCTAACCGAATTACGGACGATTACCGCGAAAACGTCTCAGGAGGAGCTTCCCGACGAGGCACTCAAAATCTACTCGAAACATCACGCACTTCCGGATACTATCGTATTAATTCTGTCGGAAATGGGTTTGGTAAAAATGCAGACTCCATCAGAATCCCGAACGAAACCCACAGAGTAACGGTGTCCCTCAAAAGGCATCGGTGATGACGAAATAATGTATGTATGACTCGCGAAATGCTGCCGCAAAAAACCTGCTGGGTGAAGCGTCTTCTATCGCAAATAGAACAGGCGGCGCGATCAGGTGCGGACCGCCGCTCGCGGCCGGTGAACCGGCGGCGGAGTGGGATTCGATTGGCGAGGTAGTGCTGGTCGAACGTTTGCGTGAGGCCGTCCGGAGGCTGAACCCGGCCACCACCCAATCCCGCTCCCGCGCCGCCCAGCGCGCCTCCTGCGGCCGATGCCATTGAGCCGAGAGTTGTGTATGAAGGAGCTCGAAGCCAAACTGGAGACCTCAGAATGATCGAGATTCAATCCATCGCCGACGTTGAGCTGCTGCGGGAATCCGTGGACTTTGAATGCAAGCTCGCCGCGGGTCGTGACGGCAAGGGGGCATTGCCGGAAGATTTTTGGCCGACCTACAGCTCGTTTGCGAATACGGATGGCGGCGTAGTGCTGCTGGGAGTCAGGGAAAAGCAGGAGTGTTTCAGCGTCGAAGGATTGGTGAACACGGCCAAGGTGCGGAAGGAACTGTTTGACGGTGTGAATAACCGGCAGAAGGTGAGTTCAAACCTTCTCACCGATGCGCATGTGCGGGAAATTGCGCTAGAAGGGAGGACGATTCTCGCGATCGAGATTCCACGGGCGACGCGGAAACAGCGTCCGGTCTATTTGACGACGAATCCTTTTTCTGGACACACCTACCGACGCCTCAACGACGGCGACCGTCCGCTGCCGGACGACGAGGTGAAGCGGATGTTGGCGGAGCAGGTGGAGGACAGCCGGGACGACCGGATCCTTCCCGGGTATGACATGGGGGACATTGATCGTGGGACCTTCCGGGACTATCGGCAAATCTTCGCCAACCGTGATCCAGGGCATCCGTGGAACGCAGCGGAAGGTCGGGAGTTTCTTCGCCAGATTGGCGGCTGGCGCAAGGACCGGGAAACTGGTGATAGCGGTTTGACGGTGGCTGGGTTGCTGATGTTTGGTCAATTTACAGCCATTCAGGAGGAATTGCCGAATTACATGCTCGATTATCAGGAACGTCCGGAGGCGCGGACAGAAATGCGGTGGATTGACCGTGTGACGCTCGACGGCAAATGGTCCGGCAACCTGTACGATTTTTACCGTAAGGTGTATCTCAAGCTGACGGCGGATCTGAAGGTGCCGTTTCAATTGGAGAAGGGGGAGCGAAAGGATGAAACGCCGGTGCATGAGGCGCTGCGCGAGGCCCTGGCCAATGTGCTGGTGCATGCGGACTATTCGGACCGGGCGTCGGTGTTGGTGGTGAAGCGACCTGACATGTTTGGGTTTCGGAACCCGGGACTGATGCGCATTCCGGTGGAGGTGGCCTTATACGGTGGCGAGCCGGATTGCCGGAACCGCACGTTGCACAAGATGTTCCGGTTTGTGGGCGTCGGCGAGCAGGCGGGCACCGGGATCCCTAAAATTCTTCACGGTTGGAGAACTCAACACTGGAATCCGCCGAAACTTCATGACAGCCCGGTCCCCTATAATCAGACCTTGTTGGAATTGCGAATGGTGGACCTCTTTCCTGAAGAGGTCATGGCCGGTTTGAGGACGCGATTCGGAGAGAAATTTGACGGGTTGAGCCATCTCGACCGCGTTGCCTTGGCGCTGGCGGGCAGCGAGGGGACGGTGAATCACGCGCGGCTTCGGGCTGTCACGACCGAGCATCCGGTCGATTTGTCGAAGACCCTCCAGCATTTGACCCAGGTGGGAATGCTCGAATCCACAGGTGGGAGGGGAGCGGTTTATCACCTGCCGGGCGAAGCCATTCCAACTCCGGACGATGTATTTGGGCCACCTCCCAGAATTTTGACCCAAAGCTCCCCGAATTTGAGCGGCAGCTCCTCGAATTTGAGTGGTAGCTCCTCGAATTTGGAAGAGAAGCGGGATGGGGATGGCTGTCTCATCTCGCATCAATTGGCTCTCCCGGTCATTGACGATTTGAGCGCATTAACGGAACAACTGCGGGGTGAATTGGAGTCCCTGGCCTCCGGCCCTCGCTCCAAAGGCAAGGTGGACCGGGAAGTACTGATTAGGGTCGTCTTGACGCTGTGTGAAGGTCGATTTGTGATGCTGCGCTCTCTAGCAGAACTCGTTCGTCGGAAGCCTGAGACCCTGCGCGACCAATATCTCTCAAAGTTGGTTCGAGAACGAAAGTTGATGCTCGCGTTCCCGAAGACTCCCACGCACGAACGCCAAGCCTATACATCCAGTAACGTGGCGACCCCATGAGCCTGAACGAATCCACCCTCGAAGACGCCGACCTGTAAGGACAAACAACAGCCTCAAACCGACTTATGAACAATTATCACTGGAAATACGGCAACGGATTCGCAATCCGGTATGGGGGATCAGAAGGCATTCGCTGGTTCAACACACCGCAATCGGGGCCAGCCGGCGGCCAGATCCCTTCCGTGGGTTTGGGTGCGGCAGAGCCGATTGGAATGGCGATTGAAGCGGCCAAGGCTGCTGGATTGCTGCTCCAGTGGTGGGAGATGCGGAAGCAGACGCATCTACAGATGGCGCAGCACGAAGAACGGCGGATATCTTGGTTGACCGATATGCTGCTTCAGTGGGCTTCAGAGATTCACGAGGGACAGGTTCGTCTGGACACGATTACCTACTTTGACCGAGAGGTTTCCCGTTTTCTCGATGCGATCATGACCAATGATTTGGTTGATGTTCCCTCGACACTTTTATTGCAGCTTGAGCGTAGCGCTCATGCGATGGTTCGGATCAATAGCGTCCTCGCATCATTAGTTTGCGAAATTGTGGATCGACCAAACTTCATCCTTGAAGGAGAGAAGTTACCTTTCGTTTATCAGCCATTCGTCAACCTGTTGGGTGACGACAACGCCACCAAGCGGTATTTGGCAAGTTGTGATGGTGCATCGGAGGTCGCCTTGAAACTCGTTGCCTCTTCCGTAATGAAAACGCTAGGGGTGGCTTTCGCGCCTCTCTTTCTGGGGCCGCTTGGAATGATCGGAATGCTCGGTGCGATGGCATTCTGGAAGTTTAGCGACTTCGCCGCAGCCGAGGCGGAAGCGAAGGAACATAAAAGGATGGTGGAGTTTCGCGCGATGTTTGGGCTCGCGCTAGAACTCCGAAGTTGCCGCACGTTATTGACGATTGCCGTTCTGCAACCGGAGACTCTTAAACAGATCGAGCTCCCAGATGCGGTCTTGCTTGGAGAGCCAAAAGAGCCGAACTGATTCCATGTCCCTCAACGAACCCATCGTCGAAGACGACGCCCGCGAATGGTTTAGAATTTTGAACTGGAAATTGAGATCGTGGTCATTCCATTAAACCCAGTGAACCAAATGAACGACGAAGAATCACAACCCAATGCACCGGATCCACGAATCTCAGCGTTACGGGTGCGCATCAAACGAATGGCCAACTTTGATGAAAGGCAAGAAGCTCTCAATGATTTGATTGGTTTAGGGCATGCTGCGCAAGCTCTCTTGCCGGACATTGTCAGAAAAGTCGGTGACTGGATACATTCGCCCGACTTCCCCAAGTTGATTCTGAACCTCAAGAGTGAAAAACTTTTGAAGGCCGCACAAGACGCAGGACTCCGATTTCATCCAGACATCCAAGCCCAGCTGCTGGCAGCCGGGTTTGCAGAGTTCGAGCAGCCATTGGTCGATTACCTTTGGAGTTTGAAAGATTCTAATTCTTTTGGGCTCTACCAAGACGTTTTTTCTGCGCTTGGTGATTGTGCACGATTGCCTGAAACCCTCGACCTGCTAGTGGTTTTAGAATCTGAATTTGCACAGAGGCTCGCTAGGAATCTCGCAAAGCACGCAGAAGAACAACGCAGAATAAATTTAGGAGAAATGGAATTGAACGACGTCGCGCTCTCTTGGATTGATGAAAAATTGGCGAGTGATTTTTATAGCTACTTGAAGAAAGCTACTGCGAGATTGCGTGATCGGGAGCTAATCGGCGAAGCTCAAACAGATATCGATACAGAAAGAGTAGAAGAGATTTCTCCTAAAGTGGCACTTGCCGATTTGATTGATGAGGGGGAGAGTACAACGCTTGAATTCAAGTCAACTCTCCGCTGGGACCTCAAGATGCACAAGGTCAACAAGAATCTCGAGGAGGGCGTTATGAAGACGATCGCGGCGTTTGCTAACTCCAAAGGCGGGACGCTATTAATCGGTGTTGCCAACAATGGCCAAGTCCTCGGATTGGAGTCAGATTACCTCACATTAGAAGCTGGTAATCGCGACAAATTTGAGCTTCATCTCCGCAATTTGCTGAATGAGCGATTCTGCAAGGTGCTGGTTATGAGCAACGTGATCATAAAATTTCACCGAGACGGGGACAAAGAAGTTTGTCGCGTTGAAGCGACCCCCGCGAAAGCGCCCGTGATCTTGAGGGTGCAAGATAAAAACGGCGTGAAGCTTGAGAAATTCTGCGTTCGCGCCGGCCCCATGTCAGTTTGTTTGTCAGTCAGCGAAACCGCTACATACATTATTGACCGATTCCAATCGTGAGCCTGAACGAAGCCATCGTCGAAGACGCCGCCCTGACGTGGTTTGGGGAACTGGGCTATGCGGTCGGGCACGGTCCGCAACTCGCACCCGGCGAACCGGCGGCAGAGCGCGATTCGTTTAGCGACGTGGTATTGGCGGAAAAGCTTCGCGAAGCCCTACGGCGGCTGAATCCGACCATCCCCGACGCTGCGCGGGAGGAGGCCTTGCGCAAGGTGCTACGGGTCGAAACGACTTCATTGGATCAGACGAACCGGGCCTTTCACCGGATGCTGCGCGATGGCGTGGATGTGGAGTATTCGCGGGCCGATGGCTCGATCAAAGGCGACAAGGTACGGTTGGTGGATTTCGACGACGCACGGGCGAACGATTGGTTCGTGGTGAATCAGTTCACGGTGATTGAAGCCCAGCACAACCGCAGGCCAGATGTGGTGGTCTTCGTCAACGGGCTACCGCTGGCCCTGATCGAGCTGAAGAACGCCACCGATGAGGACGCGACGATCTGGAGCGCCTACACGCAGCTCCAGACCTACAAGGCGGAGGTGCCGAGCCTGCTGCACTACAATGCGGCACTGGTAGTCTCTGATGGCCTGCAAGCGCGGATTGGATCGCTGACGGCGAACCAGGAGTGGTTCAAGGTCTGGCGAGAGCAGGATGTTCCATCCAGCGGATTGGAACTTGAAGTTCTGATTAAGGGTGTCTTTGAGCGCGATCGGTTCCTTCAACTGCTCCAGCATTTCATTGTTTTCGAGGAAAATGCGGACACCGGAGCCATTCAAAAGATTATTGCAGGCTACCATCAGTTCCATGCTGTCAATGCGGCGGTGGAAGAGAGCCTGCGGGCATCTTCAATGGGACAGGCCGGGGAGGAGGTGGGCACCTATTGGACGGGTCGAATGCACGGCGGCAAGCCAGGCGACCGTCGTGCCGGCGTGGTCTGGCACACCCAGGGCAGCGGAAAGAGCTTCACCATGTTGTTTTTCGCGGCGCGGATCATCCGCGAGAGCGCGATGCAAAATCCGACTTTGGTCGTGTTAACGGACAGGAACGATCTCGACGACCAGCTTTTCGGCCAGTTCCAACGCTGCCATGACATCCTCGGCCAGATGCCGGTGCAGGCGGCCGACCGCGAGGAATTGAAGGAATTGCTCAACCGGGTCAGCGGCGGGGTGGTTTTCACGACGATCCAAAAATTTGTGCCGGAGACGAAGGGCGAACGGTTTGAGGAACTCTCGGACCGCCGCAATATCATCGTGATCGCGGATGAAGCGCATCGCAGCCAGTACGAGTTTGGCTCCCACGTTGTGAAGCGGAAGGACGGCACAAGCTACCTGGCCCACGGGCTGGCCGTTAATATCCGGGATGCGTTGCCAAACGCCTCTTTCATTGGGTTTACCGGTACACCCATCGAAACCACGGACGCCAATACCAAGGCGGTTTTTGGCGACTACATCAGCATCTACGACATCCAACGGGCGGTTGCCGACAAGGCCACTGTGCCGATTTACTACGAAAGCCGAATCGCCAAGCTGGCGTTGAATACGGCCGAGCTTCCCAAGATCGACCAGGAATTTGATGAGATCACCGAAGGCGAGGAACAGACCAGCAAGGAAAAGCTCAAAACCAAATGGGCCGCGCTCGAGGCCATGGTGGGCGATCCCAAACGCATTGCGCTCATCGCGGAGGATCTGCTGACACATTTTGAAAAGCGCAGTGAGGCCATGGCCGGCAAAGCCATGATCGTCTGCATGAGCCGCCGCATTTGCGTCGATCTCTACGATGCCATCATCAAATTGCGTCCGGAGTGGGCGGAGGAAACGCTTAAGGTCGTCATGACCGGCAGCGCAGAGGACGGCCCAGAATGGCAAAAGCATATCGGCAGCAAAAACAAGCGCCGCAAGTTGGCCAACCGCTTCAAGGACTCCAAGGATCCTTTTCAAATCGTGATCGTGCGCGATATGTGGCTCACCGGATTTGATGCGCCCTGTCTGACGACGATGTATGCCGACAAGCCCATGAAGGGACATGGCCTCATGCAGGCCATCGCCCGAGTGAACCGGGTCTTTCGCGACAAACCCAGCGGCCTCGTGGTGGACTACCTCGGGCTCGCCGACCAGCTCAAGCAGGCCCTCGGCACCTACACCGAAAGCGGCGGCAAGGGCGCTCCCACCTATGACATGGCCCAAGCTATCGCGGTCATGCTGGAAAAGCATGGGATCGCCTGCGATATGCTCCACGGTCTCTCTTGGGAAAAGTGGACCTCCGGCAAACCCACCGAGCAGCTTGGGCTCATTCCGGCCGGCCAGGAGCACATTCTCGCTCAGGAGGACGGCAAAAAGCGTTTCGTCCAGGTGGTGATGGAGGTTTCGCGTGCCTTTGCGCTTTGCGCGGCGAGCGACGAGGCCACCGAAATCCGGGACGACGTGAGTTTTTTCCAGGCAATCCAAGCCGCGCTGAACAAACAAAGCCCGAACAGCCAAAAGAGCCCCGAGCAGATTGACGCCGCAGTGCGGCAACTCGTCTCGAAAGCCATCACCACGGATGGCGAGGTCATCGACATTTTCACCGCCGCCGGGTTGCCCAAGCCGGACATCGGGATTCTCTCCGACCAATTCCTCGCCGAGGTTCGCGGACTCAAATACAAGAACGTCGCGGCCGAATTACTGGAAAAATTGCTTAAGGATGAGTTGAAGGTCCGATCCCGCAAGAATCTGGTGCAAAGCCAGCTTTTCAGCGAAAAACTCAAAAAGACCCTCAACGGCTACCACAACCGCGCCATCTCGACGCTGGAGGTCATTGAAGAGTTGATCAAGCTGGCGAAGGAAATGGACGCCGCCACCAAGCGTGGCAAGGATCTTGGGCTCACGGACGACGAAATTGCCTTCTATGACGCCTTGGCCACCAATGCCTCTGCCAAGGAATTGATGGGTGACGACAAACTCAAAGCCATCGCCGTGGAGCTCATCACCCAGGTACGCAAGAGCGTCACCATCGACTGGACCGAACGGGAATGGGCCCGGGCTAAGATCCGGGTCATCGTGAAACGTATCCTCAATCATTTTGGGTATCCTCCGGATCTTCAGGCCGAAGCGGTCAAAAAGGTGCTGGATCAGGCGAAATTGCTCTGTGCCGATTGGGTGTAGGCGAGCGCAGTCTTTTTGCTACCCCGGGCGTGCTAGATGTTGCCTTTGCGGGTGCCATTGGTGATTGATCGTTCGTGGTGAATAGCGAGCCATTGGGATTTGAGCGTGGCGTCGTGTCTTCTTCTTTTGGTCTTCGGGCATGGAAAATCAGGAGCTCCGGGTAGAAATTAAGGCGGGAGATGGATCGGCGGGCTGTCCGGCGGCGAGTGCAAAAGGCTCCAAGTCGATCAGTGCTTCCGGGGCACCGGTGAAAGAAGATAGGTGCCAGATAACCCCATTCAGAAATTACGACCCCGTTTTCTGAACGCCTGAAAGGTCGCCAACCTCGATGACCTGTCCATCAACCTCCAGCCCGGCACCAACGCCGGACAAGGCCCGAAGGGTGCGCATACCCTCGGGGCTGGATCGAAAGACTTTGAGCACGTCATCGGCGGATCTGGAGTCGCCGCCGATCATGACCTCGCGGCGGATGGGCAATCCTTCGTCGCAGGCGAGCATCAAAGCAACTGCAGCCAGGCGCGTTTTGTGGTCTGGAACTTCGATCATGCGACGAGCTTCTGGATCAAAAATCCGGTGCGTCGCCTTCCTCGCCTCTCTGATTGCCCTCAAACACGCTTCCGTGTCCGCATCCGTAAGGCTGTCAGCAATGCGAGCGGCGGCCTTTTGGATTTTCTTTAGAGCTGCGGACGGGTTGGGCTGCTTTGGCTCTGATGGAGGTTATGTCATGGTTATTTGATTCTTGTCAGGCTGGTGGGACGCTTGGGACGGCACTTTCAAAGCTCTTATTATAATGAAGCTAGTTTTCTATACGTTCGGGTTTCAATGTGCCGTCCCAACCGTCCCGTTTCTCTGGTTTTTCGACAATTTTCACTCCTCTATAGCCTTTGACAGACTTTCCCTGCCGGGCGACCGAACTTGATTTCGCCGCCCGGTGGAGTTCCATCATGACATCCGGCAAGTCCCGTTCGACATCGCGGACGCTGCCGGTTGTCCAGCATCTTTCGTCGCAAAAGGCAAAGAACGCATCGATAATCTCGACGGTCGCCAGAGAGTCGCCGGGCGCGGTGGCAAGCTGGGTTCCGACGAATGAGCGTAGAGCGTCGGATTCATCCAGAAGGCTATCCACTCGGGCCTGCTGAGCCGGGGTGATGGGAAACTGATATTCAAGATCGAGCAACCGCCGAGCACCCTCAACCGCCCAACGAAGGATTCCGCTGCCTTCCTCGGTCAGAAGTTGCCGGGCAAAGTCAGGGATGGGGCGGACGGGTTTCGCCCTGTCATAATTTACAATGAGCAACCGCCGCCGCCATGCCGCGGTGTCGCCGTCGAGCCGGACGCGCAAACGGGAGTTGCTGGTGACAATGGCGCAAAACTCACCGTCAAGCGTGTGGCTTCCCATTTTCGCTTTGATTTCTGTTTCTAGAGAGTCGCCTCCTGTGAGCGCCTTTAGGACGTGGGCGCCCTTGGTCATGAGAAAATGCCCAGGAACGTCTTTTCCTGCCAAAAGGGTCTTGCCTGCCAGTCGTGCCAGTTCAAACCGCTCTGCGAGCATTTCTGTGCGAAGCTGGGTGCAATTGGTGCGGCCTATCAATCCCTCGATGGCAATGACAAGTTGAGATTTTCCGCCGCCTGCTGTGCCGGTAAGTAGAAGAAGCTTTTGGGCAAGGTTCCTGCCCATGAGCGTCATTCCGGAGTAGAGTTGGATCGCGAGAATATCGGCATCATCAATGGCAGGGGCCAGAAGTTCAGACAGAAATCGCGGGCAAGCCGCATTTTCGTCCCATTCAAACGGGGTTGCGTTCCGGCTTTTGTACTTGGGAGCAAACGGGTGGAGCCCGCCGGTGGAAACGTCGAGCATTCCATTTTTACAGTGAACAAAACCGCTTGGCCTGTCATCAAAGCGCCCATCGGTGAGCGCACGGAGATTGTTCAGCGCCCCCACCAGCTTGCTGTCGCTGCGTTCCTTCGCGCCAATGTTTGGGTGGTTTAATTCGTTCGCGGTGCCGAAAATTAATTCATTCAGCCGTCCGCGCATGGTGTCCGGTGTGGTGGCGATCCAAAGCCCAGTGCCGGGATCATATCCATAAAAGCTGCGGGACAAGGAATCATGGATCACGTTGTTCTTGGCGGCATAGACTGCCGGACAAAACATGGGGTTGAAGCAGGCGGGCTCTCCTTTATGGCTGAAAATGAATGGTTTGCCGTGTTTTTTAATAATTTCGGCATAGAAGTCATCTTCCGTCGGGGAAGCTTGGGCTGTATCTTTAAACTCAGTCGCGAGAGTTCTCATAATTTTAGAGTTTTAGAATTCCAGGGTTCCAAAAATATACGGTTTGCCGGTTTCCATTGTCGCGGGTGCCGTCCGGCATTCGAGTGAATTGCGAGCGGGTCCATAGTTGCCGATCCGCGCCCAGTATGACGGCGCGATGCATGAATTCTAGGAGGCGGCGCTCGGACCGGCCTTGGCAATAGAACCAGCCATGAATGGATTTTTTTCCGCTGTGGACCGCGAGAACCAATGGTGCGATTGCTGCAAGATGAAGGAGAACTGCGGACTGCTCGTCCGCTGTCCCGGTGTCCTGCTCGACGATGAGAAAGCGCCGGTCGCCGGTGTTTTTCAAAGTGTGTTCGCTCCTCTTTCCTTCCTGGGTGACTCCGTAGCGGGCTCGCATGGGGGATGGAACGATCAACCGATGGTTAACAAGCGCTCCTCGAAAATTCTCGCGAGGGCGCGTCGCAAAATGCAAATTATCCCGCCCAACGCACAGAAGGGGGTTATCGGGGAAAAGGGCGTCAATGATTTCCTCGGTATGCTTCTGGGAATCCTCAAAGCGGACCGGAGATGCTTCCCAAAGGTCAACTAGCCCATCACCTGTCGCAATGATGGCTTCGCGCTGCTCAAGATTGGCGGCCGGCCATTTCGGGGCGGCTCTCCATTCTCGGAATGATTTACCGGTGATGGTGGGCACGTCATACGCCTTCGCGGTGCCCTGCAGGATTTCGTTTGCAGGTGACGGTCGCCGGGTGATGCGGGATTCGATCTCGCGGATTGCCTGCTCTGTGGACATTCCAGATTTTCGGCAAGTATGAGCGGTTCGCATGATCCAAGCGTGAACGCCGGTGCCCGAGTGCGGGCAAGGTATTATGGCGGAGCTCATCTTCTCTCCTCCGCATCGCACTGCCATTGCCACGAGCGCTTGGCGTCCTCTAACCCCGTAGGAACGACCTCAACGCCCGATAGGAGATTCAATATCCATTCTTGAAGCTCGGATCGGGTCAGGGCGACATGCGCGAGGCGGAAGGCTTCCTCCCAAGCAGTCGCATGGTTGTTCACCAACCGCTGGAAGAGAATAAGCGCCCGCTTCTCGACAAGTTTTTCCGGATCATTCATCGCCGGCCTCCTGAATGAGTGCCCGGAGACTTTCGACTGAGATCAATCGGAGTCCCGAGATATTGTGCGGGCTGGTCTTGAGAACCTTGCTGGCAATTCGCCGCTCGCGGATCAGACTGAATAGCGAGCTTCTTCCGATCCCGAACAATCGAACGGCATCATTGACGCGAATCCATTCCGGAGCGGATTGAAGAATCCCTCCGGCCGTTTTTGACTGAGTTATGTGGTTCATGTGGACTCCAACATGGCCACATGAAGATCGTTGGTCCCGGTGAAGGAATATCTACTTTTGCGCACCGTCCGCGGACGGTGCCCGGCGTCCGCCAACTATATGATAGAAGCTCTCGCGAATTTTCCTCAGTGCCCAGGCGTGCTCCGATTCACTCTCGGGCTTGCCCAGTATATTTGCGGCCCACAGTATGTCGGCAGCCTTGCGTCTCGCCGACTTGGCCCACTCCTCAAGGATGGCAGTTTTTACCAATTTCCACCATTCACCTCGGGTTTCGAAGGAGAGCGGTTTCAAGTATGCTGCGTCGTTCAGTTTTGATGATATACGAGCGACGCTTGAAGAATGTTCTCCTTCGAATACGACCAAGCCAGTGCCTTTTCGGAGAACCGCCCGAGCCTCCTTGACTTTTACCACTGCTTTTCTGGCAATCCTAATGCCATTCAGGTCCGGCGATGTATCGTTTCCCGCCGTCGGAGGATCAGATTCGGTTCCGACTCCGGTCGCAGCGAGGAATTGTGCGATTTTACGAAATTCGCCACTTTTGGACTTCGGTTTGAATGCAAGAGGACTCACCAAGACCGCTAGAGCAGGTCTGCTTTTCGCAAAGTGGCGCAGCGTTGCGGGATGTTGCTCGTGCGCAAGCTTGGCCAAGCCCGCAAAAGCTTCTGCCATGAAAATGCTCAAAAAGATGCAATCCTCATCACCCTTGACGACGCCCTTCTTAATCTGACCTGCGAGGCAATTAAGGACCGACAGGAGAATCGGCCCAAGCAAAGGTTGGATTCCCGTCAAAGCGAAGTTTTCTTCTCGGATTTCGATGCACAGCTTCTTTATCTTCTCATGGATTCTTTCACCCTCCATCTGTAGCGGAGTTGGCGGAAGCGTTGCTGGAGGTTCAGTGGCGCTCTTTCTTGAGGTTTTTTTTCTGGGAGACTTCATATTCGTTCTTTCACCGACAGGTTTGGAAAGGCCTCAGCGGCCTGTTTGAGGCTGTCCCTCCCAATATGGGTATAATGTTCGCTCATCTGGGTGGAGTCATGCCCAACAAGCTCCATGACGGTGGCAGCCGGAATACCGGCTTCCTTCAGCAGGGACACAGCCGTGTGTCGCAAGCAGTGGAACGAGAGTCCTCCGGTTGAACTTCCGATGCCCGGGCCTTTCCCATGGGTTTTTCGATGGGCTTGCTTCTCCCGCAGACCGGCTTGGGCAAGTAATGAGCTGAAGCCGGTGGACAAACCTGCAGCCCTTCCTTGCCGCTTGACCATATCATAGGCGCGGGAATGAATGGGTGTGTTGGGATCATCCGAAGACGGAAGGGATTCAATGTGAGCTTTAAGCGGCCCCGCCAGCGGTTGGATGATCGTTTTGCCCGTTTTTGATGTCACTAGGCGCAATTCGCCGGCTAGCAGGTCGAGATTGGCCCAATTGAGCTTCGCGATATCACCCAGCCTTTGCCCAGAGTAGAGCCCGAATAGAATCATGCTCTTCCATTCGTCGTCGGCAACCGCGAGGACCGCTCGGAGTTCATCAAGCGTGAATGGGCGCCGGACGCTCCGGTCTCCCGTCGCTTTGACAACCTTGACGAACTCTGCCGGGTTGTCGGCGATGGTGGCATCTTCCCGGGCGGAACGGAAAACCATGCGGAGGAACTTTATTCCGTGGTTTACGGTTTTTGCGGCCAAGGCTTTGGCCAGACTCTCCCGATAGCGGAGAATGTCGTCTTTCGAAATCTCAGCGATGTCCAAATCGGCCCTTCCGCCAAGAAAGGAGAGGAATTTTTTAGATCCCGCCCTGTAGAATCGAATAGTCGCGGGCTTCGTCTCGCGGGTTTTTGTCTCAAGCCAGCGATCGAAAAACTCCCGGGTGGTGGAAACCGGCAGGCCTTCTCCTGTGATTTCTTTGTGGAGCGCGGAAATTACTCTCCGAGATTGGAGGGCGGTTCGTTTGCGCCGTGCAGCGTCTTCATAGACTTCTGCCAGCTTTCTTGCCTCCTTCCGATCCTCGCTCTTGGTTGAACGGTTGCGACGCTTTCCGTTCTGATCATAGAACCTGGCTGTCCAGTATTTGGAGTTGGGGTGTTTCCAGACGCAGGCCATGTAAGACCAATACTAAGACCGTACGGAATAGTCCATCATAATTCGAAAAGAGTTAGATTGCTGTATTTATCATGGTTTGCGGACTTTTATGGAATGTCGTGGATACCCGGAAAGTCAATCGGGGGTTCGATCCCCTCACTGCCCACTTTTTGATCAAGAGCCTAGGAGGAGCCTTTTTTGACCAAGGTTTCGACCTCGGTGGCCACTTCGTCTGGGGTGACGGCGGCCATGCAGCGGAAATCGATCGGGCAGTCCCGAAGGAAACAGGGACTGCATTCCACTTGATGGCGGATGGCGATGCTGTGGGGCGAACGCGGTCCGGTCAGGCGGGGTTCGGTGGAACCAAAGATGGAGACCAAAGGTACCCCAAGGAAATCGGCCAGATGCATGGTGCCGGTGTCATTGGTGACCAAGACCTTGAGGGTTTGGAGTTTGGCGATCAATTCCTTGAGAGAAGTCTTTCCGGTGAGATCGACGCCTCGGGCCGGGTCAAAGTCCTGGAGGATTTCCTTGGCCAGTGGGGTGTCAGCCGCGGTGCCGAGAACAACCCAAGAACAGGAGATGCGGGCGGAAACAATCTTCATCAAAGCGCGGAATTTTTCCACCGGCCAGCGTTTGGCCGCACCGTATTCGGCCCCCGGGCACAGGCCGATGACGCATTGGGTCTCGGGCGTATGCCGGAGTGGGAGGGGCGGGGGTTCGATGGCGCCACAGCCCTCGGCCAGACGCCAATAGCGGTCGGCATGATGTTCGGGACGGGGTGGCTTCTTGGATTTTTTCCGTTCGCGGACGGTTTGGTTGAGGAGCTTTTCCCGGAAGTGCCCGTGGAATCCGACCCGACGGGGAATGCCGGCCAGCCAAACCTCAAGGGCGCTGCGAAGGGAGTTCGGCATCAAGACGGCCACTTCGAAGCGTCCGCGCAATTTTTTAGCCACGGCGAAAACGGATTCGTCCGCGGTGAATGGAATGACGGCGTCGACCTCGGGAACTGATGCCCAGAGGGCAACCAGCTTGGCCGGGGCAAGAATGGTGAGGTGGGAATCGGGGCGACCGGTTTTGAAGGCCCGGACGGCGCGGATGCTCATGACCGCGTCGCCGAGCCAATTGGGCGAGCGAACCACGATGCGAAAGGGTCGGAGGGATTGAGGGTCGAGACCAGCGGGTAGCCAGGTACCGCGTTTTTGGGTTGCGGTGAGGAAATTGGGGTGAGGGATTTTCCAACGATTGTGGACCCAAAACCAGTCGGCGGGCGAACGCCGGATTTGGGTTTCCAGGGTGCGATTGAGGGTGGCGGCCAGGGTGTTGGTGGCGGATGTTCCTGTCCCAACGCTCGGATCGGTGGCGGGTGCGAAAGGGATCTCCTCGCCGACGACGAAACGCCAGTGGGCGAATCCTTCGGTATAAATGGCGCAGGGCAGGACGACAGCGCCGGTGCGGGTGGCCAGCGAGGCGGCCAGGGGAGAGGTGGAGGCGAGCGAGTTAAAAAATGGCATCCAGATGCCAGCCTCGCCCGCATGTTGATCGATCAATACGCCGACGAGGCCACCGTCACGAATCAGAGAGACCGCCTTGGCGACGCCGCGTTTGCGATCGAGGGTGATGATGCCCTTGGCCCGGCGGTCGCGATTGATGAGGTCATCGATCCCTTTGTTGCGGAGGGCCTGGTAGATCGTGCTCGATTTGTAGCCGGGGGCCAGGCTGGTGAGTTGGGCGAGCAATTCCCAATTGCCGATGTGGCTGATGATAAAAACAACTCCGCGTTTTTTCTCCAGGGCGTTGAAAATCCCATCCTTGTTTTCAAAAGTCACACATTCTTGCACTTGGGCGTCGCTCAGAGCGGCCATCTTGAACGAGCAAATCGCGTTCGCTCCCAAAGTGGTGAAATGTCGGAAGGTCAAGCGGCGAAGTTCGGCCGGGGAATGTTCTGCGCCCAATGCGCGGTTCAAATTTTCCCTTGCGAGCCGCCGATAGCCGGGCAGGATTGCCCACAAACCGGCCCCGACGATTTGTCCGCCTGCAAAGCAAACAGAGAGAGGGAGGCCACGGATGACAGTGACCATGCCCCAGGCCAGCCAATAAATAATACGATCAAACATGCAGAGAGAAGCTCATCAGTCTAACGAGTCCGCCGACGTGACGGAAAGGGAAACATTTTCCATTCGTCCTGGAGGCAGGGTGGGAATTTTGGGGGGGGGACAACTTGGCCGGATGTTTGGGATCGCCGCACGGCGGATGGGTTATTTCGTTCATGCCTTCGAACCCCAACCGGACAGCCCGGCCGGGCAGATCAGCGACGTGGAAGTTAATGCATCCTTCGATGATGCCAAGGCCTTGGAGGAGTTTGCCCGGGGCGTGGATGTCCTCTCGTTCGAGTTTGAGAATATCCCTCGGTCGGCCATCACGGAAGTCGAGCGGGTCCGTCCGGTTCGCCCCAAAGGCGGGGTTTTGCATATTTGTCAAAACCGCGAGCGGGAGAAAAAATTTCTCCGGGAGGGAAATTTTCCCCATGCGCCTTTTGCGGTGGTCGGGTCGGAGGCCGAATTGGCCGTCGCGTTGGAGCGGATCGGAATGCCCTCAGTCTTGAAGACGGCCGATTTTGGTTACGATGGCAAGGGGCAGATCAAACTGTCCGGCGATCTCTCGGTCGCGGAAGTGTGGGAAAAATTTGGTGCCCCCCGCGGGGTTTTGGAGCAATGGATTCCCTTTGCGGCCGAAGTGTCGGCGGTGGTGGCTCGCGGTGCCGACGGGGCAACCGAGGTCTTTCCGGTCTCGGAAAATATTCACCGGAACCATATCCTCGATCTCTCGATTGTGCCCGCCCGGATTGCTCCAGAAGTCCGGGAGGCGAGCGGGGTCATCGCCTGCGATATTGCGAAGGCTCTCGACGTCGTCGGGGTGCTGGCGGTGGAATTTTTTCTGACGGAGGAAGGAAATCTGCTGGTCAATGAACTGGCGCCACGGCCGCACAATTCCGGACATTTCAGTATCGACGCCTGCGTGACGAGTCAGTTCGAACAACAGCTTCGGGCCGTCTGCGGATTGCCGCTTGGTTCGCCGGAATTGCTGACGCCGGTCGTGATGTGGAATTTGCTCGGCGATCTTTGGCGCGATGGGGAACCGAAATGGGAGATCGTCTTGGCGGAGCCCCGGGCCAAGCTCCACCTCTACGGAAAATCCCAGGCCCGTCCCGGTCGCAAGATGGGACATGTCTGCGTCCTGGCGGAAACCGAGGAAGCTCTCTCGATCATTGCCAAATTCAAAGAGAAGCTTGGGGGCTGAGTGCGGTCGTCTGAGGATCAGGTGCGGAAGCGGTCATGGAGGGACCTCGGCCCCGAGGTCTGGGGAACCGTCCCGGACGCCGGGGCCGGCATCCCTCCAAAAATTCGCAAAGGCTGCCATGAAATGTGTGCCAATCGGTCTCGTCGCGATTTTTTCGTGAGAATAATAATAAAATTTTTAAGTCCACATCGGAGGAGAATTTTATCATGGTCGCTCCATGAACCCGCGCACCATCAAGAGTAAAAAATCCCCCCGCACGATTCTCGCGGCCATTGGCATTGGAGTCCTTCTCATGGGTTTCATTCTCTACGCCATTTTATCCAGTGGGGCCGGCATCCGAGACGCGCGGATGAGCGGCGTCCTCGTGGCCAAAGAATTTACTCCTCAGGCGGAACGACAAATCACCATCGGGGCTGCGGGAGGTCTCAAAGCCAAAGACAAGGCGGGCGAATACCTCTTGACTGTTGAGGTTCCCAGAGCCGGGGGGAAGAAATTCACCGTTTGGGTAAACAAACGACTCTATGATTCGCTCACGGTTGGAGATGCGTTTGATGTGGGTCCTTATCTGACCCCGGAAAAACCTGATGAAAAAAATTGAACATCTCTTTCGTGTTGCTGTCTCAGAGGTAATTACATTGTCCATTCACTTTTCCCAAAAACTATGAGTATCCTAACACAACAAACCAACGAGCAAGTGATGGAGGCCCGGCAGTGGGTCGAGCCCCTGATTTCAGAAGTCAGCAAGGTCGTCGTCGGACAGAAAAACCTCGTCCACCGTCTCCTCACCGGATTGCTTTGCAACGGCCACGTTCTCCTCGAAGGCGTCCCAGGATTGGCCAAGACCCTGACCGTGCGCACCCTGGCCTCCTGTATTCGCACTGGCTTTCAACGGTTGCAGTTCACTCCGGATTTGCTGCCCGCCGATTTGGTCGGAACCCTCATCTACAATCCCCGGGAGGCGGAGTTTGCCATCAAACTGGGACCAATTTTTTCGAATCTGATTTTGGCTGATGAAATCAACCGGGCTCCCGCCAAGGTTCAAAGTGCACTTCTCGAAGCGATGCAGGAACGTCAGGTCACCATCGGTGATACCACCTATCCCTTGCCGGATCCGTTTCTGGTCCTGGCGACCCAAAACCCGATTGAGCAGGAGGGCACCTACCAATTGCCTGAGGCGCAACTGGACCGCTTCATGCTCAAAGTGAATGTTGGCTATCCCACGCGGGAAGAGGAGCGCCTCATTCTTGACGCCATGGCGACGTCGTCGCCCCAACTCAAGGTGGAAGCCGTTGTCTCGCCCGAAGACATCATCCATGCCCGCACGGTGGTTAACTCCATCTACGTGGACGACCGGGTGAAGGATTACATCGTGAATATTGTCTGGGCGACCCGCGACCCTGCGGCCAGCAAGCTGAAGCTGGACGGGCTTATTCGCTACGGAGCTTCACCTCGGGCTACCATTTACCTCACGCTCGCGGCCAAGGCGCAGGCCTTCATCGCGGGGCGCAGTTATGTCACTCCCCAGGATGTGAAATCGATTGGCCTCGACGTCTTGCGTCACCGGATTGGGGTCACTTACGAGGCCGAGGCCGAGTCGGTCACGACCGAGTCGATCGTGGAGCAGATTTTTGCCGGTTTGCCCGTGCCGTGAGTGGTCGCGGAGAGCGACTCGAAAGCGTACGGAATGACCATGCCCAGAACCACTCCTTCAAAAATTAATCTTTGAAAACGAATCCCAACCCATGAATGACCCCAAGGAAATTCTCAAAAAGATCCGTCGGCTCGAACTCCGCACTCGGCGGTTGGTGAATTCGACGTTTGCCGGTCAGTATCACAGCGTCTTCAAAGGGCGGGGGATGAATTTCGAAGAGGTGCGTGAATACAACGCCGGGGACGATATTCGAAGCATCGATTGGAATGTGACCGCGCGGATGAACACGCCCTATGTCAAAAAATACACCGAGGAACGTGAGTTGACGGTGATGTTGGTGGTGGATGTGAGTGCATCTGGTACCTTCGGCAGTGTCGAACTGAGCAAACGGGAACTGGCCGCGGAAGTCGCGGCCATCCTTGCCTTCAGTGCGATCAACAATAACGATAAGGTGGGGTTGCTCCTCTTTGCGGATGAGGTCGAGTTGTTTATTCCTCCTAAGAAAGGGCGGATGCATACGCTCCGGTTGATTCGGGAGATGCTCTACTTTGAGCCCAAAGGCCGCGGCACCAACCTGGCGGCGGCTCTCGAATATACCAATAAATTGCTCAACCGGCGGGCGGTCGTTTTTGTGATTTCGGATTTCCTCGCCGACGATTTTACCAAACCCCTCACGGTGGCGGGACGGCGGCATGATGTCGTCGCGATGCCGATCACCGATCCCGGCGAGGAACAACTTCCCGATGTCGGCCGGATCACATTCGAAGATGCCGAAACCGGTGAGCAAATCGAAATCGATACGTCGGGTCGGGCGCTTCGGAGTCAATTTGCGGCCGAACAAGCCCGCCGGAAGAAAGCCCTGGATAAACTCTTTCGCACCCGTGGTCTCGATGTGGTTTCCCTGGCCACCAATGAAGATTACCTCATAGCGCTGCGGAGTTTCTTTGCCCGCAGGGAACGGAGGATGGCCGCGTGAAATTTTTAATTTTTAATTTTCGATTGAAAGCCCGGTCGTTCGGTTTTCGCTTTTCCTACGCATGATGCCTCAAGCTCCCGCCGCCACTCCGGCCCCGCTGCACGATATTGCCGGACCGTTGTCGATTTTTCCCTATCCGCTTTGGGTGGTGATCCTAGGAGCATTTGGCCTGCTGGCTCTCATTGGATTGGGGATTTGGTTGACCCGGCGGCAGCGTTCGGCTCGACCGCTCACACCCCGGCAACGCGCTCTGGCGACGATTGCGGCGCTGCGCAAAGAAGGCGTGGAAACTAACGCCTATGCTTTTGGGGTCAGAGTCTCGGACGCACTGCGCGGCTATGTCCGCGACCAACATGGACTCGATGCGGTCACCCGGACTTCGGTGGAATTCCTCGACGTCCTCCGCGGCCACACCGCTTTCACTGACAATGAAAAAGGAGCGCTCTCCGAGTTTTTGGAAGCGGTCGATCTTTTGAAATTTGCCCGCCAAGACGCCTCCCCGAAGGATGTGGAGTCCCTTTTGACCCTGGCTGAACGCCTCGTCAGTAGCGGCGAACTCGGAAAGGAAAAATCATGATCGGCGACGGATGGTCCCAATTCAGTTTTGCCGACCCGATGTGGCTCTGGCTCTTGCTTCTCCTCCCCATTCTGGCCGTCTTGAAAGGGCGTTTCGGCGGCACCGCCGGGGTGACATTTTCCAGCACGGCGTCCTTGGTGGCGCTGGGGCAACGCCGGAGGTCCCGGGCGGGCGCGGTTTTGGCCGTCTTGGCGCATTTGGCTCTGGCGGCCATGATTGTGGCGCTGGCCGGACCGCGATTGGGGCGCACCCTGACCCGCGTGCATGCGAGTGGCGTTGACATCATGTTGGTCCTGGATGTTTCGCGGTCGATGCTGGCAGAGGATTTCACCATCGGGCGTTCGCGGGCCAATCGTCTGGAAGCGGTCAAACGGGTGACGGAGCAATTCATCCGCCAGCGTCCCAATGACCGCATTGGCATTGAGGCGTTTGCGGGGCGGCCTTATTTGGTCAGCCCCCTGACTCTTGATCATGACTGGCTCATCGCCAATCTTGATCGCCTGCAAGTCGGATTGATCGAGGACGGCACCGCCATCGGATCGGCCCTGGCTGCCGCCGCCAATCGGTTGAAAGACCAACCGGCCAAGACCAAGCTGATCGTCTTGCTTAGTGATGGGGACAACAATGCCGGTCGGGTCACGCCGACGACCGCAGCCGAGGCGGCCAGAGCTCTTAAGATCCGGACCTATACGATTGGCGCGGGCACCCGCACCGGGGACGTGCCCTTTCCGTTTCAAGATACTTTTGGGCGCACTGTTTATCAAAACGTCAACATGGAGTTTAATGAAGAGACCCTGCAAGAAATCGCGACCCTGACCAATGGACGGTATTTTCGCGCCACCGACACCGCTTCGCTTCAGCGGATTTTTGGAGAGATCGACAAAATGGAAAAAACCAAGATCGAGGTGGAAAAAACGGCGGAATATCGGGTTCTTTTCCCCTGGTGTCTCTTGGCCGGGTTGATTCTTTTGACCTCCGAAGCTCTCCTCTCCCAAACGATATGGAAACGACTTCCTTAATTTTTGCTCAGCCTCAGTGGTTCTATGCCATGGTCCTCTTGCCGATTGTGGCGGGAATCCACTTCTGGGCCCGCAAACGCAGTGAATCCCTCATCGCCAAGGTGGTCGCGCCCAGGTTGCGTCAACAACTGGCTGGCGCGGTCAGTCCGGGACGCCGGATTCTGAAGACGGTTTTGATCTTGCTCACCTTTGCCTGCATTGTCACCGCTCTGGCCCGTCCTCAGATGGGGTTTATTCAACGTGAGATCAAACAGCGCGGACGAGATATCATCATTGCGGTGGATACATCCCGGAGCATGTTGGCGACGGATGTGACTCCGACCCGCCTGGCCCGGGCCAAATTGGTGGCGCAGGATCTGTTGGCTTTGCTGCGGGGGGATCGCATTGGATTGGTCGCCTTTGCCGGGTCGGCGTTTTTACAGGCCCCTCTGACGGTGGACTATACGGCTGTGCTTGGTGCGCTCGATGCCTTGGACACGACCGTCATTCCCAAAGGTGGTTCTGATATTGCGGCGGCGATCGAGACCGCCGAGGAGGCCTTCGGAAAAGGGGAGGGGAAAACCCGGGCCCTGATTATTTTGACCGATGGCGAGGAACTTTCGGCCGATGCCGTCGCGGCGGCAAAAAAGGCCGGAGAACTCGGGGTCCGCATTTTCACTGTGGGCATCGGTTCGGCGGAAGGATCGCTCATCCCGCTGCCTACCGCAGGAGCGGGAGCGGATTTTGTCCGCGATTCCGCGGGGAAGCCGGTTCAGAGTCGTCTCGATGAAAACCGGCTCAAGGAAATTGCCGCAGCGGGTGAGGGATTTTACCTGCCGATGAGCACCGACGTGGCGCGGGAGATTTTTGAAAAGGGAATTCTCCCAATCGAAACCAGCGAGACCGGAGTCCTCAGTTCCAAGTTGCCGATCGAGCGCTACCAATGGCCGGTGGGGGCCGGGATCTTGTTCCTCGCCCTGTGGATGCTTTTGGGAGATCGGCGGCGGGTGCCGACCGCCATTCGTAGGGCAACGGTGGCATTGTTTGTCATTTCTGCAGCGGCGGCGCAGGGCAAAACGGGCGTGGAGGAATACCAAGCCGGTGACTATGCCGGAGCGATGTCGCAGTTTCAACAAAACCTCCAGGAAGCTCCCAACTCGACCAAACGACAGTTCAACGCCGGGGCCGCCGCCTATCAATTGGGCGACTACGCCAAGGCCGTGGATTATTTCACCAAAGCTTTGGTCTCAGATTCCAGTCAACTGCATGAGGATGCAGCCTATAATCTGGGCAACGCGCTCGCTCGCCGGGGAGAAGCTGCCCAGGGGAATGAGGAAAAAAAGGCCGATTGGAATAATGCGATTCAACATTACACCGAAGCCCTCAGTTCCGACCCCAAGAATAAGAACGCAGAAGAAAATCGAGAGATCGTGAAAAAGTTGCTCAAGGACCTCGAGAAACAAGAGGAAGAGCAGAAGAAGGACGACGAAAAGAAAGACGACGAGAAGAAAGACGACGAAAAGAAGGACGACGAAAAGAAGGACGACGAAAAGAAGGACGACGAAAAGAAGGACGACGAGAAAAAGGACGACGAGAAAAAGGACGACGAGAAGAAGGGCGACGAAAAGAAGGGCGACGAGAAGAAGGGCGACGAAAAGAAGGACGACGAGAAGAAGGACGACGAGAAGAAGGGCGACGAGAAAAAGGACGACGAGAAGAAGGGCGACGAGAAAAAGGACGACGAGAAAAAGGACGACGAGAAGAAGGACGACGAGAAAAAGGACGACGAGAAGAAGGGCGAGGACCAAGGTCAAAAGCAGGACCAAGACGAGAAGCAGGACCAAAAACAGAACGCAGCCCCACAGCCCACTCCTGGGGAGAAAAAAGAAGGAGATCTCAAACCGGCTCAGGGAGAACCCCAAGCGCCCAAGGAGGGCGAAGGCGCACCCGCAGAGCCGGTCGAAAAAGAGGGCGAGATGACCGAAGCCCAAGCGAAACGCCTGTTAAATTCCCTTCGCGGCGAAGAGGGACAAGTGCAATTAATGAAAAGCTCGGAAACAGAAGATTCTTTGAGAGACTGGTGATGAAGCAAATGTGTAATTTGAAATCCAAAGCAAGACTCGGTCTCCAGCGGTCGCCACGGCGCAGGCTCCCCATGGCGGCCCTGTTGCTAACTTTGCTAGGATTGACCCATGGGGTTAGCCAGCAGGTTGACGCGACCCTTTCCCAGGACTTTACTTCGGTCGGTCAACCGGTGCAGTTGAATGTCGCCGTGGTAGGGGCCCGGGGCGCCCAAGTGCCTCAGAGTTTGCAGGTCGATGGCCTCGACGCTCGTTTCGCCGGAAAATCCGAACAAATGGAAATGCAGTTTGGAACCGGAGGCTACCGGCGCACGGTCACGGCGAACTACACCTATCTGATTGTTCCTCTTCGCGAGGGAAACTTTACTCTTCCCGCCATTCCTGTGGAGGTCGATGGGAAAGTCCTCAAGACCAAGCCTCTCACCCTGAGAGTTTCCCCTGGCCGGGGGGGAGCCATTCCCGTGCTGCCCGCCATTCCCACCCAACAAGGGATGCAAGGCAATCCGTCTTCGCCGCAAAATCCGTCCCGCGGCTCTTCGCAACCTGAACCCGCCGAGGGGAAATCGGTCTTCGGCGAATTGTTGGTTCCCAAAACCACGGCTTATGCCGGCGAAGTGGTGCCGGTGGAAATTCGCTTCTATTTCGATGCGCGTTATCGGGTTCGGTTGCAAGATCGACCGGGCTTTTCCGGTAATGGCTTCACCGTGCTGGACCTCTCGAAACCGATTGAGCGAAGTCAGGAAATTAATGGCATTACCTACAATGTGGTCTCGTTTCAAACCGCGATCACCCCGGCGAAGTCCGGCCCGCTGGAGATTCCCGGAGCCACCCTCGAATCTCAAATTGAGCCCCCGGCCAGTCAACGCCGGGGGGATGATTTCTTTGGGGGCCTTTTTGGCCAGATGAGAGAGACCCGACCGGTGACGATCACGACTGATGCCGCCGAATTGGAAGTGAAACCGCTGCCACGGGAAGGTCGTCCGGAAAGCTTTGGTGGAGCCATTGGCCAATTTTCTCTGGCTGCCACCGCCACTCCTGAAAAAGCGGCCTCTGGCGACCCGGTTTCCCTCAAGGTGGTCGTTGCCGGTCGGGGAAACTTCGACGCGATGAGCGCACCCGAATTGATCGACACAGACGGCTGGCGGACTTACCCCCCGGGGGAAGAATTTGTGCCAAGCCCCAGCGATCCGATCGGGTTTAATGGCGAGAATCGCTATGAATACATGTTGTTGGCTCGCGAGGATCAGACCGCGACACCGGTGGCGGAGTTCTCGTTTTTCGATCCCGCTGTGGAAAAATATGTCACTCTGAAAACGGCCCCGATGAGCATCGTGGCACAGGGAAGCGCTGCTCTGGCGGCCCCACCAGTTGCGGTGGCTTCGGCGGCACCATCTTCCTCCCCATCCCCTTCGGATGCAGAGGCGCTTCCCGAAGAATCGGCCTTGGTCAAAAATTTTGTGCCGTCTTCCTTCGTTCCGTTTCTAATGAAGAAGTGGGTCTGGGCCGCCAATGGGACGCTAGCCGTCTTCTGGAGTCTAATCCTTCTCGTGGCCTTGGGACGGAAGTGGGCTCGATCGCCTCGGGCCCGCGAGGCGGCCGCCTTGCGTGAGACCCGGCGCCTGTTGAAAACGATGGATGATCCCGGCATCGAGTCGGATCGCTTCTTCCAATTGGCGGAGGAATTTGTTCGCCAGCGGTTGCTGGGCCCTGGCCGGGCTGATTCCGGTCTCGAACCCAGAACTCAACTCGACCGCTTGTCTTTGCCACCGGAAATTCGCCTAGCGGTCGAAGGTATTTTAGACCGTCATGACGCGGCCCGTTATTCCACGGCGACCGTATCCCTCGATGCGGACGATCGTCAAAAGATCCTCAACCACCTCAAAACCTTTGATCTCGAACTTCAAAAATAACACGTTTCGATCCTTGCGCGCCGCCCTTGGGGGCCTTGTTTTCAGTTCCGCAATTTGTCTGGCTGGCCCCTACGAGGAAGCCGATGCGGCCTTTGCCAAAGGAGACTTTCCGGCCGCCGTCCAAGGATATGAAACCGCGCTGGCCGGTGGGGATCGTTCCGCTGGGCTGTACGAGAATCTCGCTTCCGCCCAGATGAAAGCGGGCCAGCGCCCCCAAGCCGCCTTAAGTCTTCAACGTGCCATTCTGCTGAATCCTCGGGGAATAGATGCTCGCATCGCCCTGTCCGACTTGGATCGTTCGCTTGGGGTGGCGCCAGGATCTGCCGGATGGCGGGGGGTCGTCGCGGAACGAGTTCCCTTGCTCCCTCTTGTCATTGTGGGGGGCGGAGTGATGTGGTTGGGGGCCTATTTGTTCCTGGTTGGGGGAATTCGGAACCAACCGAAATTCTGGCCCATGGCCGGAGCGGCGGTTTGCTTGCTTGGTGGGGGGGCGTTGGCCGCGATGGGTTTCCTTTCCGACCCCCGTTGGGTCCTCCGAGATGCTGCGGTGGTTCTGCCCGACGAGGGCCTCAAGCTTCTGTCCGCGCCGGCCGATCAATCCGAAACCATCGTTTCCCTCCCAGGTGGAGCCATCGTGCAGGTTTTGCGCCGGAGCGGGGATTGGATTTACGTCCGAAGTCTGGATGGCAAGAGAGGTTGGGCTTCGACCCCTTCGCTAGAGGCCGTTGTGCCTTCTTCGTGAAGAAGGTCCTCTTTATTTTTCTCTTGAGTGCGGTGGCGTGGAGTCACGGCGAGGAAGTCTGGCGGTCGCGATTAACCCCGACCGCCGGTCCCTTCCCCATGATTCGACCATTCCAAGGCGAGTTTCGTTTTGGCTGGTCGAATATTGCTGCCGCCAGCGCCAGAGCAAATTTCGCCCCAAGAGGCAATCGACTTGAGATGGATGTCTGGGGCGGTACCACCGGGGCCGCCAGTTTTCTTTGGGAACTCAACGCCACGCACACCAGCGTGGTTTTTCCCTCAGAATTGCGCACCGATTGGTTTTTTCAGGAGGAAAAATACGCTTCACGAACCGTTTATACCCAAGCCGTCTATCAAAGCGACGGCCTCTGGCGTCAGCGCGACGTGGTTCCTGATCCCAACGGCCCGGCCCGCTGGAAGCAGATCAAGATCGCACCCAGTCGCGGATTGGTGGCGACCATGCTTTTCATCCGGAGCCAACCGCTCAATCCCAACGACAGGGTGGGGGTGATTGCCTTTCCGGGGGATGATTCCTATCTCGTTGAGATTCGGGTGGTGGGACGTGAGACGATCAAAGTGGCCGGAGAAAGCTATCCCGCCATCAAGCTCGATTTCGGGATCCAAAAGATCGTTCGCGACAAAAAGAGCAAGAGATCCCACCTCGAACCGCATAAAAAATTTCGCAGCGGCCGCGTCTGGATTTCGGATGATGCCGCCCGGATGGCCCTGCGCATCGAGGTGAATATCTTCATTGGCTACGTTTTCGGGGAACTGGTCGAGGTGAACTTCCGCTGATCCTGGTTTCCGACATGGGGCGATCAGACATCACCGCCGAAAATCTGAGCCATCCAACTTGACATTTTTCCGATTTCTCGGTTTCTTTAGTTCCCCTTTGAGTTTTCAATTTCCATTGATTCTCAAAAGGAAAGAGCGAATTCCCAAGTAGCTCAGTGGTAGAGCGATCGGCTGTTAACCGATTGGTCGTAGGTTCGAGCCCTACCTTGGGAGCCATGCAACAGCTCGTGCATTCGATTTACATTCTCTAAAATCCCCAAGGCCCGTTCGAGGTCGGATAAACCGACAATCTCGAGGGGCGATTGGTAAGCCACAACCGTGAGGACAAAGTCCGTTGAAGTATTCGAGGTTGGCGAGCGATTTGCGATTGGTTTTGCTCTCGAACCCACGGTCGGAGGTAACCAAACTCACCAAAAGGCTTGCGGGAGAGGCGGACTCAGGCCCAGCGCAGGAATTGATGGCCCGGATCACGAGCGGATTCTATTCCAATTCCTGAGATTGGCTAAGATCTGCCGTCGGGAAAACGAATTGAGGCCGGGTACGCACTTCCGGCTTCCCACTTCCGACTTACGCTTTATTCTTCCGCTGTGAGCTACCGCGTTTTTGCCCGAAAATACCGGCCCCGGACCTTCGAAGAAGTCGTGGGGCAGGAGCATATCACCCGCACCCTGCAAAATGCCATTTCCGCCGGACGAGTGGCCCAGGCCTATCTTTTCGTGGGCCCGCGAGGGATCGGAAAGACCTCCACGGCGAGGATCTTGGCCAAGGCGCTCAATTGCAAAGAGGGGCCGACCGCCACACCCTGCGGGAAATGCGATGCCTGCGAGGAAATCGCTGAAGGCCGCAGCCTGGATGTGCTGGAAATCGATGGGGCCAGTAACAACGGAGTGGAGAATATCCGAGAGCTGCGGGACAACGCCGCCTACGCGCCCGCCAGTGGATCTTTCAAAATTTATCTCATTGATGAGGTTCACATGCTCAGTGCCGGGGCTTTCAATGCCCTCCTCAAGACGCTCGAAGAACCTCCCGAGCATGTGAAGTTCATTTTTGCCACCACCGAGGCCCAGAAGCTTCCGGCGACTATCATCAGCCGCTGTCAGAGGTTTGATTTGCGGCGGATTCCGGCGGATGCCATTGCCGGGCACCTTTTGACCATTGCCGGCAAGGAAGAGATTTCTTTGGAGCAAGCTGCGGCGGATTCCATTGCCCGGGCGGCCGAGGGGGGCTTGCGTGATGCCGAGAGTATGTTGGATCAGGCGGTGGCATTTTGCGGGTCAACCATTACCGACGGCGACGTCATGAGCGTTTTTGGTTTCACTTCGCGGGAAACGCTCACGGCCTTGGGCGATGCCTTGTTGGGGCGGGACGCGCGGGAGGCCATGCGAATTATCGCGGAGCAGGCAGCCGCGGGGAAAGACATGTCGCGCCTCCTGGGAGACTTGATCGGTCATTTGCGGGATCTTTTGGTGGCCGGAGTGGAAACGCCCTCGGCGGTGCCGCGGGAGAAGCTCCTCATGTTGCTCGACCATTTTGCCGAGACCGAAGCCCGCATGCGCTGGGCGGCCGACAAAAAACTTCAGTTCGATGTCGCTGCCATCAAAGCCGTGCATTTGTTGGAGCAAGTGAGTCTTGATGACATCATCGCTTCGCTGGCGGCTCTGCAGGACGGCACGCCGCCAAGTCCCGGAGTTGCCAAGGCGGCTCCCCTTCTGGCAAGGAGTCCGGCGGCGGCATCGGCTCGTCCCCCGGTTTCTCCTCCATTGCTCGAGAAGGCTTCTGTCCCCGCGACTCCCGCCCCGGTCGTTCCGTCCCAAGTCCCCGCGGCTGCCGCTGAGGAACCCAGTGAGTCCGCTGCCATTGACGCCACCATGGCGTGGGATCAGGTCCGGGCCACCTATGAGTCGTCGATCAAATTCCGCTGGTTGACCAAAGGGGTCTTCGGCCAGGTGGAACCCGATGGGTCGATTTTAATTCAGTTGCCGGAATCCGTTGCCGAAGAGATGGCTTCGGTCTTCGGCGAAGCCGGGCGCAAGGATGCCGAGGACAAAATTGCCGTCATTTTGGGCCGCCGAGGCAAACTGACTCTAGAGGTGGCGAGCCATGTGGCCGATCTGGAAAGCGGCGAGGACGAAGAGGAAGCGCCCGATTCGTATCCCAGCAAACAGTCCAGCGAGCCGCCGCCTGCCGATTCTTCGAATGCTCCTGCCGCTGGTCAGGCAGGACCCACCCCCGACGCGATGGAAGAATTTAAAAATGATCCTTTAATCGAAAAAGCCCTCGAAATCTTCGTTGGAGAATTACAGACTGCGAAATCATGAATATTCAAAAAATGCTCCAACAGGCTCAGAAGATGCAGTCCAAGATGGCCGAAGCCCAAGCCGCCCTGGCCGAAAAGACCTTTGAGTCCAGCGTTGGGGGAGGAAATGTGACCGTGACCGCCAACGGGGCCGGCGATGTGCTTGCGATCAAGATCGCCCCGGCGGCGGTTGATCCCGAGGACGTCGAAGCTTTGGAGGATCTCATTTTGGTCGGAGTCAAACAGGCGATCGAAGAAGGTCGCGCCGCGGCCGCCGAGGAGATGAAAAAAGCGACTGGAGGCATGAACTTGCCGTTTTAGTCATTGGTCATTGGTTAATCGTCATTGGTTATGGCAAGTGAGCCGTTTGAAAAATTAAAAGTCTATCAATCCGCAGAGCAGTTGTCGGATTCGATTTGGGCGATTGTGGTCGGCTGGGAGTCTTTTGCGAAAGATACGGTTGGTCGCCAGTTGGTTCGTGCGGCCGACAGCATTGGTGCCAATATTGCGGAGGGGGCAGGGCGAAAAAGCTACGCTGACAACAAACGTTTCGTAGTCATCGCTCGCGGATCCCTGGCGGAAACCAGGCACTTTCTGCGGCGCGCCCACAAACGAAAACTCCTCACCCAGCCAGAAACCGATACCCTGCAAGAAATTCTAGCCAAACTCCCTCGTTCCCTCAATGCCTACCTCAACTCGATCGGAACAAAAAATGAGTAACGAGTTACAGGTTGCCTCTGCCCCCCAATGACAAATGACAAATGACAAATGACAAATGACAAATGACAAATGACAAATGACAAATGACAAATGACAAATTATGAGCGTCTGTCCTGACACTTGGATCCGCCGCATGGCGAAGGACCATGGGATGATCGAACCCTTTGAGGACGGTCAAATCCGCGAAAAGGCCGACGGGTCCCGGGCCATTAGCCACGGGCTTTCGAGCTATGGCTATGACCTTCGGGTCTCCCGCGAATTCAAAGTTTTCACCAATATTTACAATACCGTCGTCGATCCGAAAAATTTCGATCCGCGTTCGTTTGTGGATATGGAGACCGACATTTGCATCGTCCCTCCCAATTCCTTTGCCTTGGCCCGCAGCGTGGAATATTTCCGCATTCCGCGGGATGTGCTCACTATTTGCGTGGGAAAATCCACCTACGCCCGCTGTGGGATCATCGTCAATGTGACGCCCTTCGAGCCGGAATGGGAAGGTCATGTGACCTTGGAAATTTCCAACACCACCCCGCTGCCGGCTCGTATTTATGCCAATGAGGGACTGGCTCAAGTGGTCTTTTTTAAAGCGAGCGAAGTGTGCGAAACCAGCTACGCCGACCGGGGTGGAAAGTACATGAAGCAAACCGGAATCGCCATTCCGCGGATGTGAAGAATCGTCATTGGTCTTCGCCGGGGAACGCACGATGAGAATTCTTTTCGCCGTCATGTTGGGGGGAGCGCTGGGGAGCGGCCTCCGTTATGGTGTCTCGCTCTGGGTGGCGAGTCGGGTCGGGGAAGAATTTCCCTGGGGCACGGTCACGGTGAATGTGATCGGATCGTTTCTGATCGCTTTCTTTATCGGGCTGACTGGTTCCGAAGGGGCGTTCACCGTTTCGCCGGTGGTGCGGTCCTTCGTTGCCATTGGCATCATGGGGGGATTTACCACCTTTTCTTCCTTCAGTTTGCAAACCCTCCAACTCCTCCAGGATGGTCAGTGGTTCTGGGCGGCGGGGAATATTTTGCTTTCCGTTGTCGTTTGTCTACTCGCGGCAGCGGCGGGAGTTGCTCTGGCCAACGTTTTGCCGCTAAGATCTTAGTCCTATGGAACTGCCTGAAGAATGCCTGCGCTTGAGAATTTATGTGGGGGAGAGCGATTTCTGGGAGCATCGTCCGCTTTATGAAGCGGTCGTCATGACGGCGCGCGAAGCCGGACTCGCCGGCGCGACGGTTTTTCGGAGCTCCATGGGCTTTGGGGCCAATAGCCGCATCCACACCTCCAAGATTCTCAATCTCTCCACCGACCTGCCGGTGGTGGTGGAGATTGTGGACGAACCCTCAAAGATCCAGGCGTTTGGCGAGAAACTGGGAACCATGGTGAAGGGCGGGCTGGTCACGATCGAGCCGGTGCGGGTGGTGCATTATTCCCACGCCAAAGCGCCGGAGTAACCGCCGCGCCGAAATGAGCCAGAAGGAACCTGGAGGGAGGCCAATTCCTTCTTGGTCCTGCGGCTTTGCGCTTTGCGGGGCTTTCGTTTTCTGGCAAAAAGGCTTCCGGGAATGAACGGCATGTTGAATCAATATGAAGTGGGAGACTTTTTTGACGAAATGTTCTCGGCCCCTGGAGAGGTGCGACCGCACTACAAACTTTTGGCGGAACGTTTCGCGGCCATGGACGACGAAGAGTTCAAACGCAAGGGGCTGCTGGCGGAAAATTCCTACCGGAGTCAGGGCATCACCTTCACGGTGTACAGTGGCGATGAGGGGACCGAACGAATTTTTCCTTTTGATCTGATTCCCCGCATCATTCCGTCCGGCGAATGGGAAATCCTCGAACGCGGACTGACCCAGCGTCTGACGGCGTTGAATTGTTTTCTTGACGACATCTATCACGACCAGCGGATCCTCAAGGAAAAGATCATCCCAGAAGAACTCGTTCTTGGGGCGAAAAATTTTCGCCCGGAGATGTGCGGTTTCAGTCCTCCCGGCGGAGTTTATATCCACATTTGCGGAACCGATTTGATTCGCGACCGGGAGGGGATGTACACCGTGCTGGAGGATAATGCCCGCTGCCCATCCGGGGTTTCCTATGTCATGGAAAACCGTCAGGCCATGAAGCGGGTTTTCCCCAACCTTTTTTCCAAATACAATGTCCGACGCGTCGATCGCTATGCCCAGGATCTGCTGACCACTCTGCGGCAGGCTGCGCCCCATGGAAACCCGGATCCGACCGTGGTTTTGCTCACTCCAGGGGTTTTTAATTCTGCCTATTACGAGCATTCCTTCCTCGCCCGCTCCATGGGGATCGAGATTGTCACCGGTACGGATTTGGTGGTGCAAAATGACCAAGTCTTTATGAAGACGACGGCCGGGCTGAAGAAAGTCGATGTCATTTACCGTCGGATTGACGACGATTTCATTGATCCGATCGTTTTTCGCAAGGACTCGGTCCTCGGAGTGCCTGGGATCATGGGAGCCTACCGGGCGGGTAATGTTGCCCTCGCCAATGCGATCGGTACCGGGGTTGCGGATGACAAGGTCACGTACTACTACGTGCCTAAGATGATCAAATTCTACCTGGGCGAAGACCCGATCTTGCCCAATGTGGAAACGTTTCTGACCTCTGAAACTTCCGCCCGCAACTATGTGCTGGAAAACCTTTCCAAGCTGGTGGTGAAAGCCGCCAACGAAAGTGGCGGCTACGGAATGTTGATTGGCCCCCATGCCACCCAAAAGGAAATTGAAACCTTTCGGACCGCCATCCAAGCCGATCCGCGCGGATACATTGGTCAGCCAGTGATCAATTTGTCTCGCTCACCCTCGTTTTGCGACGGGCAGGTGGAAGGACGCCATATTGATCTGCGCCCTTATATTCTCTCGGGTGAAAAAGTCAGCATCATCCCCGGCGGACTCACCCGGGTCGCCATGCGCAAGGGTTCCTTGGTGGTGAATTCCAGTCAGGGCGGGGGGAGCAAAGACACCTGGGTGTTGAAACCGGAATCGCCCGGATCGAAGCCGACGACCACCGACACATCCCGCTCGGACGGCCAGAAGCAAAACCAGCAACAAACCAACCCATGATGATGGTTTCCCCACCTTTTTTCCTGGCCGCCTCCCGATGCGGAGTGTTTGTCGGTTTCCCCATCATCGTCCCCACCTATTAGCCATGTTGTCCCGGGTCGCAGATTCTTGTCTTTGGTTGAGCCGCTATGTCGAGCGGGCGGAAAGCGCCGCCCGTATTCTCGACGTCAACATGCAGCTGATCCTCGATTTTGAGGACCAGAGTTCCGATCTCCCCCAAGCGCCCTGGAAGCCGGTGCTCGATGTGCTCGAACAACGCGCGGCCTTTGAGAAAAAAGAGGACGAGATCACCCCGGAGTCCGTGATGGAGTATCTCACCTTTGATCGCACCAATCCCAATGCCATCGTGTCCTGCGTGGCCTATGCCCGGGAGAATGCCCGCACCGTCCGCGAGCAAATCTCCAGCGAGATGTGGGAACAAATCAACCGTACCCATCTTTATCTTCGCGACGGGCTGGGGCGCGCGGCCTTCGAGGAGAGCCCAATCGATTTCTACCGCCACCTCGTCGATCTTCTCCATGGCTTTCAAGGCACGACCGACGCCACCATGATTCACGGAGATGGGTGGGATTTTATTCAATTGGGAAAATATCTCGAACGGGCCGATTCGATTTCCAGGGTGTTGGACATCAAATATCACCTTCTTCTGCCGGGGCCGGCTCCAGTGGGCGGCCATGTCGATATCACCCAGTGGATGGCGGTGCTCCGATCCTGCAGCGCCATGGAGGCCTACTTGAAAATCAATGTCGGACGGGTGACCGGACCGCAGGTGGCCGAGTTTCTCATTCTCCACGACGAATTTCCCCGTGCCATCCGCTTTTGTGTCGATCAACTCGATGCCGCCCTTCATCGCATCTCCGGTTGCGAAGCAAGTCATTTCAGCAACGAGGCCGAGCGACTCTGCGGCAACCTTCGCTCCCGCCTCAATTATACCACGATTGAGGAAGTCTTTCAGGGAGGATTGCACGAGTTTCTTGACCACACCCAATTGGAGTTGATCAAGATCACCAACGCCTTCACCCAGAAGTACCTTCAGTGGAAAGAAGAGTGAAACCACAGAAAAAATGAAACGACCCACAGAAGCCATCCGCTCCGGCTTTTTTTCTGCTGGATCGGTATTTTTTTGCGCCCGCATCTGGAGCGAGGAGAAGGTTTAGGGATGAATAATGAAATATGAAGGACTCTACTTTCACCAAACGCCAAGGTCAGTTCCTCGCTTACATCCACCAATACGGGATGGTCAACAACTGCGCTCCGGCTGAGGCAGACCTGCAGCGGTTTTTCCAGATCACGCCGCCGAGCGTGCATTCCATGGTTCTCACGCTGGAGCGGCGAGGCTTCATCCGCCGCGTCCCCGGACAGGCGCGTAGCATCACGCTCCTCGTGCCGCCTGAATCTTTGCCGCCTTTGCAACCCACCCAACCCTGAACTTCGTCCAATTTTTCCTTATGGCTTTTACAGAAACCGAAATCGCCGAACACACCGCCACTCTCGAAGAGCAATTCTGGTCGCACCGCCGTCCACCGCTGCACCTGCGGGACAAGATTCGGGAAGGGCAGCGTTTCGACAGCACCAGCATCGAACTCTTCTTCGTCCGTCCCGCTTTCCACCGCCCCGGCGAACACCTTGAAGAATCGATCGCTAAATTGCGGTTCATCCGATCTCGCAACGTGTGGCAGCTCTTTTGGAAACGAGCCGACCTCAAATGGCACGGCTATCCGCCGTGCCCGGAGGTTGGCTCGCTGCGGGACGCTTTGCTCGCGATCCATCAGGATCCCAAAGGCTGTTTCTTCGGCTGACTCCTTCCATGGGGAAGAGTCGGTCCGAGATTTGCCTCACGCAAAGGATGGGAAGAAAGAGCGGGGAAATTATTTTTGGATCCTTCTGATCCGTTTCACCCGTTGCGTGAAAATTTCTTACATATTCTCGCCGTCCGGCTGATCTCCGAGAGGGAATTCCTGCGGGGGAGAGAGCGGTTGGGGGTGCATCTCACCTTTGAAGGCATAGCGGAAGAGATCGAGGCGACGATCCAAGGCCGGAGTGACTGTTCCCTGATGGCGGGCACTGTGGAGGTCATCCAGATCGAGGTCGCAGACCAAGACGGTTTCCTCGTTGGCGTCGGCTTCCGCAGCCACGCCGTCCCGGGAAAATTCAAAATCGGAAGGAGTCAATACTGCCGCTTGACCGTATTGGACATCCATATTGGTGACGTCGGGGAGGTTGCCGACGTTGCCGGTCATGGCCACATAGATCTGGTTTTCGATCGCCCGGGCCTGGCAGCAATAGCGCACGCGCAAATACCCCTGGCGATTGTCGGTGCAGAAGGGGACGAACAAAATTTCCATCCCCTGATCGGCCAGATACCGGACAACTTCCGGAAATTCCGAATCATAGCAAATGACGACGCCAATCTTGGCGGAGGGGGTCTCGATCACCCCGAGATGGTCGCCGCCGCTGATCCCCCACCACTTGCGCTCATTGGCGGTAATGTGGATTTTGGGTTGTTCCAGTACCCGACCATCCGGGAGGCAGATGAAACAAATATTGAGCAACTTGCCCTCTCGGCGCACTGGGTGGCTTCCTCCGATGATGGTGAGATCGTATCGCTTGGCCAGATTGGACAACAACTTGACCAGGCGGGGGGTGTATTCGGCCAATTTTTTCATCCCGTCCTGGGGCGTTAAAGTCTTCGTCTGGGAGAGCAATTGGACGGTGAAGAGTTCGGGCAGGAGCACAAAGTCCGAGCGATAGTCGGCCGCAATATCGACGAAGTACGTCACCTGATTGGCAAATTCCTGGAAGGATTTCACCTTGCGCATTTGATATTGGATACAGGACACCCGGACCTTGCGAGGTCCCCCCGCCTTCTTTTTGTACGCCGGATTGATCCACTCGATCAGACTGGAATGATTGCTGCTGCGGGGATCGCGCAGGTAGTGAGGCATGACCCCGCGGACTTGAAAGCCCTCCCGGAGTTGGAAGCTCAGGACCAAATCGCGGATCTCGCCATTGCGAACCCGTTCGACGTATTCATGCGGCGACATGGTGTCCTTGTGGTCGCAGTAATTCCAAAGGCGGCCTCCGGCCAAAATGCGGCGCAAATTGAGCCGGCGGCAAAGCTCCCTCCGCGCTTCGTACAGCGCCGCGCCCACGCCCTTGCCCCGTGCCTCGGGATGGACATAGACGTCCGCACCATAGAGCGTGTCGCCGTTGGGGGCATGGTTGGTGAAATACCCGGAGTCGGTGATGCCCGCCCAAGTGTGAAAGCGCAGGGGATCCTCACCCATATCAACGATCAGGGAGGCGCAGGCCCCGAGGAGACGGCCATTTTCCTCCGCCACCAATTGCCCCTGAGGGAAGACCCGGAGGTGACTGTGGAGGTGGCTCTCGGCCCAGACCACATTGTCCTGAGCCATTTGCGGATAGGCGGCATAGTTGAGTTCTACCAAGCCGGGAACATCCTTGGGCAGCGCCTGGCGGACGATGATCTTCGAAGTGGTCTTCTTTTTAGGTTTGGGATTCATGAAATCAATCGGGGGACTCTCGTCGGGCGCTACGAATAGCGGGTGTCGCGTCCGGGCTCGACCTCGTGTTCGAGGGTGAGGTTTTTGATCGCGTGCGGAGCGAGGACCTCTTCTTCGTATTTCAGGTAGTGCGGGTCGGCGAGACCATGGGCCAGTTTTTCCGTGGATTCAGCATCGAGAGCGAAAAAGAAGGGCCACTTTTCCTCGGCGTTCAGACGTTTGCCGCAGCGCACGCGGAGAACCTCAGGGATCTTCAAGAGGCGCATGCGCGTCTCCCGCATCATCCATTCGAGGGTTTCTTCATCCGTTTCGGGTTTGAGTTGAAAAAGAACGAGGTGGTGGATCATCCTGAAAACAGCTGTTGAGAGTTCAGCCATCAACTGGCTTTTTGGAATCAAGGCAGATCGCCGGGGCGGTCAACTTTTCCACTCGAGAGCTCCTTTACGAATGGCATAGACATAGCCAAAGAGGAGCAGAGTGACAAAGGAGAGCATGCTCCAAAAAATGCCGGGGCCAATCTCGGCGACGTAGTCGCGGAAGATGACCGCCCATGGGTACATGAAGACCACCTCGATATCAAAGAGGATGAAGAGCATGGCCACGAGGTAGAATTTGACGCTAAAGCGGGGCTGGGGGCCGACATCGGGAATGACTCCGCATTCGTAGGCGGCATCCTTGTTCGCGGAACGGGTTCCGGTGCGACCAATGACCAGATTGGCCAGAAGGGCCACGGTGGCGAAGCCGACGGCGACGATGACGTGGAGCAAAACCGGGAGATAGTCGATGAGCATGGGAGTTATTCCTAGCGGGAGGAGCCCCCCGACGGCAATTCAGAAATCAATTTCCAGGGGGAGAAAGAGCGCCCGGGCGATAGCGCCAGATATAATGGGTGAGGGTGGGATCGTAGCCAGGCAGGGTGGCGATGGCGTCGAAATGGGCGGGATCGCGGATGAAGGTGCGGAGTTCGGGGTAGTCGTAGATTATGGCGAGATCGTTTCCGGTGATGACATAGAGAGGCTTATTGGCGGCATCGGCCTCTTGGGCGATTCGCGTGAGGGTGGGGATGTCCTTGGCGCTGAAGATGTGCGGGTCATAGGACTCGAGATGCATTCCAAGCGAGACGGTGATGACATCGTCCTGCCGGGGGTCGCTGGGGTCGAGGGAGGGGCGAACCGCCAGAACGGAGTCTTTGATCGGCTGGATGGGGTGGGTCAGCATCCAGGCCCGGGCCGGTTGGCTGGCCACCGCGTAGCCGAGACCGGCGAGGCAGAGGAGGGCGGGTGCAGCGAACCGGCGTCCCCACGGCCAGCGGTCGAGCAGGCGGGTGGGCCACTCCGCGCCGAGGGCCACGCAGGCGACGAGTCCAGGAAGCACGAAGATGACATACCATTCGTAGAGATAGTTGCCATTGGCCCGGGAAACGGCATAGACCGCCAAGGCGGGAAGAATCAAGACGGCCACCGCCAACCATCCGGCCGGCCGGGTGGCGAGAAGACGGACTAAGCCAATGAAAAGAAGGGCGGCTGGAATGATGATGAGGGCCACCTTGAGCCAGGGATGGAGTTCCACCATCCACTGGAGTTCCGGGTAGCCAGCGGAGGGATCGTCGGAGTTGTTCCAGGGAATTCCCGTCGCCAAATGCGCGAAGACATTGTGATGCCAACGAAGATCAAGAACGCCGATAGCGCGGTCTGTCGCTAGGTAGCGGGTCAGTTGGGGCAGATTCGGCAGCATGAGCTGGAGGTAGAGCATTCCGGCGAGTCCGCTCGCCACCAGCAACCTCGGCATGTGGAGGAGGCGTTCTCTGGTGTCTTTGAGCCGGAAGGCAATGGCAATCAATCCTCCGAGATTGGCTGCGATTAACATGTAGAGGCAGCCGGGATAGGCGTAGAGGAGGAGAAACTCGCTGGCGGCAAAGCCGAGCCACCATCGCCAACGACCTTTTTCGATTGCCTCGAGCAGGCAGAGAAGCATGAGGGGACCAAAGAGAAGGGTGAAAATATAGCCGCGGACTTCGGCGGCGTAGCGGATATGCCAAGGATGAAGGGCAAGAAGAAAGGCGGCGAGGACTGCGGCCCTTGCGAATCCGAGTCGCCGAAGCAGGAGCGCGAGTGCGCCGATGGAGAGGATGGCGGCGACGTAGCCGGGAAATCGGAGTACGGATTCCTTGAATTGGAGGCCTTCGGGACGGGTGGTGGTACGCCAGAGCGAGAGCGAAAACCGGGAGAGAAGCGTTTGCAGGATGTGGTTGCTGGGCCGGGTGAAATTCCAGAGGGCATCGTCCCAATCGCGTTCCTTCAAAGTGAGTGTGTCGTATCCTTTTTCACCCTCGTCGGGATAGCGACCGAGGATGACCCGGCGGAGACTGTTTTCTTCGTCATCCCAGAGACTGAAGTCGAGACGTTGCCACGCGAAGGATGCGGTCAGGCCCATGGCGGCGAGGATGAGGAGGAAGAATCCCCGGGCTCGAGCGGGAGAGGGGATTGGCAGCCAGGGCTGGGCGGACGGGGCCGGGCCGGATCGCAACCACCAGGGGGTCGTCAGTCCAAGAAAAATGAAGAGCACACCATTGATCGCTCCCGCCCACCAGAAGTAGATGGCGACAAAGTCGCGGGGTTTCTCGGGTTCCCCGATCTCCGCGAGGACGTCCCAGGGTTTTTTAGCGGTCAGGAGGAAGATCAGGATGGTGATGGCTCCGGCCGCACAGAGGAGACGGACGATATGGGTCGGGGTGATCCAGGCGCGAAGACGAATGAGGCGGGATAGATTCAAAATGCGTAAATGACTTTTTCGAAGTGCCCGTCGAAGAGGAGGGTGCCCAAACGACTGACGAGCAAGACGGTAAGGAAGAGATGGCCGGCCAGAAAGAGAATGTTGGCCGGGCGGAAGTTGGCCAACTGGCGGAATTGCTCTCCCCCTTGGGCGAGAAGCCATAAAACGGGGAGATAAAGCGTCAGGATGAAGCGATGGCCGGGACCGGTGGGAAGATACCAACCCATGGCCAAGGTGTAGAGAATACAGGTGGCGAGACCCAGGAGGATGGGCAGCGCGATCGGCCCAAGAGGCGCCAGCGGACCCCGGACTCGGGCCAGGATTCCAAGGGCGAGCATGAGCGCACCAAGGCCAAGAATGTACAGCCCGCGGTGGGGAAGAACGATGCGCTTAAGCTTTCCGCCTTTCTCATAGGGGAATCGCCATTTGCTTTCCGGATGAAAGAATTGTTTGAGACGGACGCCGGCTCCAGTGGTGGTCCGCTCGATGGCGTCGGCGATGGTATGGCGACGAAAATACCCGCTCAGGGTCGGCTGGTCCTCGGGGGCCATTTGGGCCAGAGTCACCGCCCGGCAGTCGGGGTATTTCTCCACGCAGGTCTCCCAGTCATCGGCCCAAAACCAAAACCCGGGGAGGCTATAAAATGCACTCCCCCAGGTGCGTTCTGCATGGACCAGGCGGGGCGTGATGAGGGCAAAATAAATCGAGCCAAACAAAGCCAGACCGATGAAGAAATGCTTCGGGCTCCACAAGGGGGCGCGCAGCGACCAGGGGATCTTCGCTTGAGGCAGGAAGGTGAGTGCGAGTCGAAGAAAACTGAATCCGATGAAGAGAGCCAGAAAGGGGGTCGCTGAGGGTTTGGCCAAATAGGCGAGTCCGGCAAGAGCCCCCAAGGCGGCGTAGAGCCAGGGTGGGCTGCTGCTGAGCAGGCGCATGGCGGTGGCGCAAATGAGCAAAAAGAGTACGTAGAAAATCACTTCCGCGCCGAAGAAGGTGGCGATGGGAAGTGAAACCGCCAGCGCGGAGAGGGCGGTGGTATTGAAGGCTGCGAGGGGGCCAAGCCGGAACCCGAAGAAGGTGCCCAGCAGGGCGGTGCTGAGCGCCGCGAAGAGGATGTTGAGTTTTTTTCCGGATTCGAAAAAGCCGGGATGGGATGGATCAAGGAACCGAGCGGCCAGCCAGGGAAAAAGCGGGTTGCGGGTTCCGTCCGAGTACCAGGGGTAGGCGGAGTGCTCCATCTTTTGGGCCATGAGGATGTAGGCACTTTGATCGGCGGCTCCGGCATCGTGATTGGTGTCCGTAGTGATGCGGAAACCAATCATGACGACACAAAGGCAAAGGAGAAGGATGGCAACGAGATACGCCGCAGTCGGTCGAGGCCGGAGAAGGGCGGTTTCGGATTTTTCCGCCCAATGTAAAAGTGAAGAAAGCGATCGGTTCATTTCGTCGGCCTTGGGGTGGAGGGGGAACGATGCCTTTGCCAGAGGGTCACGCCGATCATCGTCACGGCGATGGTCATAAATAAAACCATGGCTCCAAGAGCAAAAACAAGGATCGGGCCATAGCTGCCGCGGTAGCGGGAATTATCCAGAGCGTGGACCATGGCCACGGTGAGGGCGTTGCCGGCAGGGGCAGAGAAAATTACCGCCGCGACGAGGCCGGGGAGCCGAAGGGCGCTCAAAGGAGGCCAGACCAAAACCGCGGCGAGAACAAGAAAGAACCCCAGGCCAATGGCGGGGCTGAGCGGGCCAACGGTTCGGAGGAATTGGCGGAAACTCGGGACGACTTTGATCTCGCGCGCTCCGGCGGCTTCCTGGAGGAGGCGATCAAGATAATTTTGCACGAGGGCGCGGGTGGGGGGATTGTATTTCTGGTCCGGCTGATCGGGCAAAACGGAGGCCGCGTGTTGGCAAAGTTTGTCCAAGGCAATCCGCTTGCGATAAAAAGTGGCATCGTCCGGAAAGACAAAAAAATGCATTTGGCTGAGGACCTTTTTCGCATAGCCAACCGGGTCGTTGGCCAGAGCGGAAAGAAAACTCTGACGGCAAAAAGCGGCCAGGTCCTCGCGGGACATTTCCCCCTGGGTGAGAAGCTGGGGAAAGAGCGACGATCGATACATTAGGTAGTCGGGATCGAATCCAAGGGTGCGATAGTATTTATTTTCGCGGGTGGCGATTTCGAGTTCCCGGCTTAAGTTGGGGAGAAAATTTTTCAGGAACTCCCGCCGCTCGGGCAGCAGGTTGGGGTCGTTGATTTCGTCCTCCATGCTAGCGAGGATGATGTCCGCATGAATGGTAAATAAAGTCATCGGCAGAACGAGGCGGGGCTGATCATTGCGGAGGAAAAGAAGTCGGCCGGGGAGCCACAGGCCCAACCCAATCAGCGCGAAGCCTGCGGCCAGGGGCAGCCATCGATACAGTCGGGGCGCTCCACCGGGCAGGAGGCCTAAGACGACCGGAAGGATGGTGGCGGGGACGGCCAGGGCCCAATTCGGCTTGAGCACAAACATGGCCCAGGCCAAGGGCAGGCTGAGGGCTCCGAAGACGAGGCAGGCGGTGGGGTGAAAATTCTGCCAGCGGAATTTGCAAAAGCTGACCACACAATAGAGCTGAAGGAAGAGGACAAAGACCATGATCGCCTCCGGACGGATGGCGAGTTCGAGGGCCAGTGAGATGGGATTGAAAAGGTAGAGCGCAATGAGAAACAATCCCAGAGGGGTGGAAATTGCCTCCCACCAAAAATTTGGCGGAAAGATCGAAATCCAGCGCCGCCAAGTCATCCACATCAAGACCGCCGCGGCGAGCCCAAGGGCTTGTTGGATGAGGATATAGCCAGCGAAGGATCCGGTCAGTTTGAGGCAAAGGGCGAGAAAGGCCCCGTAAATCCACTCGCGCTCGAATTCCTCATGGAATCCCAATCCGCCAATCCAGTTCAACGCCGGCCCAAGCCATCCCCAGCTGTCATGTTCGGCTAGGGCGATCGGCGGGATGTGATGGCGAACGAGAATGGCGGCGACGAGCAGGCCGGCGAGCCCGAGCCAACCAGCGACGGCGGGAAGGGACCGGACGTGCTTGTGGGTGGTTAGCGCCTGCAGGCCTCTCTGCCAATCGGAGGTCTTCAATGGGGAGAGGGGGAAGGCAGGGGCAGACCGAGGCTTCGGGCGGTTTGCGGATTGAGTTGGCCGGTGACCCGGAGCTTTTCAGCGACCTGATAGCGCCGAATAGCCGCCGCCGTTTGGCTTCCGATGACGCCATCCACCGTTCCCTGGTAGTAGCCCTCTTGCTGAAGGATCTTCTGGGCCGCGCGCACAGTGGAGTCCCCGGCCCGGGCGTCGGTCACCAGACCAACGAGAGCGAAACACAAAACCAAACGGACCAGCACGTTCATGGAAAAAGTCCTAACCCCGGCGAACCTTCACTGCAAGCAGCGGTCCGATGATTGTTTCCAGGGAAGGGGACTTTTCCGGCCGCCCTTCCGTTCCCAGGAGGCAGGATCGGGGGATGCCTCCCTTCTCGGGAGCGGATTATTTCATCGTATCATTGTTGCGAAATTGTCACAATTCCGAGCGCGACATGTTAATTTTCATTCAGATCGCCGGTGGGGTGGCCTTGACCATCTTCGGGATCCGTTTTCTTCGTAAGGGATTGGACCGGCTTTTCGGCGGACGCTTGGTGACTTGGCTGTCGCGGATGACCGAACGGCGCTGGAGGGCGTTTTCCTCCGGGATCGTGGTCGGGACATTAGTTCCCTCTTCGACGGCCCTGTCGTTGATCACTTTGCAAATGCTCAATACGAGCAGAATGACGGCGGCGCCGATGTTGGCGGTGCTCTTGGGGGCCAATGTTGGGATTACGGTTACGGTTCAGCTCCTGGCCTTTCATATTCAAGATTATGCCGGGCTTTTCGTCCTCATCGGGGTCATTGGGTTTCAATTTCTTAACCGGGAGGTATTTCGGGGCGTCGGGCAATGTATTCTTTCCCTTGGGTTTATTTTTGTCGCCATGGGACTGATCGAAGCTGGAGCCGCCGCCATGAGTGCCAGCCCGGAGAGTCGGGAGTGGCTGCATTTATTTGAAGGACACCCCTTGTTGACGTTCCTCTTTGTGGCGGGATTTACCGTCTGTGTGCAAAGCTCGACCGCCAGTATCGGATTTGCCATCGCCTTGAGTGGGAGTGGAATCTTTAGTGCGGAACTTTTGATTCCCTGGGTGCTGGGAGCCAATTTGGGGATTTCTCTGACGGGTCTGGTTGCGGGCTGGGGGACCCTGGAAGGCCGTCGGTTGGCCACCGCCAATGTGCTGGTGAAGTTCGTGATCGCCCTGCCTTTTCTCTTTGCTCCGGCCTTGGCCCTGCGGGGGCTTTCGGAGATTTCCGGCGGTTTGCCTCGGGACATCGCGATGTTCCACACGGGCTTCAATTTGTTGGTCGGTTTGGTGGCGGTGCCATTGTTGGGGCCGATCACGAACCTCGTCCGGATGATGGTGGTGCCGACGCAAGCTCGTTCCGGGCTGCCGGTGATCGAATCCTATCTCGACGAACAGGCTCTGGAGAGCCCCTCCCTGGCCTTGGCCAATGCGACCCGGGAAACCCTTCATATGGCGGATGCCGTCAAATTGATGCTGCAGTATTTCTGGACCGGATATTCCAGCCGCGATCTCAACTTGTCCATCCGGGTGCAGCACGAGGACGACCGCGTCGATGCCTATAACCAAAAAATCAAAGACTACCTCAGTCGCGTCAAAGAGGGGATGAGCGGGGAAGAAGCCCGCTGGCAATTCGCCTTGCTGACCTTCGCCAACGAACTCGAATCCGTGGGCGACATTATTGACAAAAACTTGTGCGACACTCTGCGGAAGCAAACCTGCGAAGCCGTCTGGCTCCCGGATCGGGAATACCAGGCGCTGTGTGAACTTTATAAACGGGTCATGACCCGGTTTGACGTCGCCCTGAGCCTGCTGGCCAGTCGCGGCGGGGGGCAGGTGGAGGAATTTATTAGTGGAAAGGAAAATCTCAACGAATGGTGTCGCGGTTTGCAGAAATCGCACTATGAGCGGCTCCATTCCGCCGACTCGGGAACGTTGTCCGCAAGCACTTATTTCCTCGACTTACTGAACAGCTTTCGTCGCATCAATAGCCACATCAGCACGATCGGATACGCGTTCACTCAAGCTCCGCGCGCGCTGCGCCGCGAATGAAAGCAAAAGTGACCAATGACGAGCGGAACGCTTAGCGGGGCGGTATTAGGATCCGTACCGAAGGGTCCATTTGCTTTTTTACCTGATAGATGTTCGGTGGATTGATCGACAACACTTCGGCCCCGGTGAGGACAAATTCGGGATAAATTCGGTCGCTGGCCGGTTCGTAAACGGTTTCTCCGGAGAAATAGCCTTTGAGTTTGTATTCCGTGTTGTGATCCGATCCGATTGCATTGCGGGTCCGGTCAGGGGCCAACATGCGTTGTTCGTTCAGCATGACGAGTCGGGCCGTGTTCCAGAGTCGGCCGGGTTCACGCACCCAACCCCAGACTTTGTAGTCTTGCTTGTACATACGACGACCGAAAAAATAGTCTCCGGGAGCCTCGGTGCGAATGGCCGCGTTCATGGCGGCCCGGGCGGGGGCATCAGAATCGACGGTCGTACAACCGATCACCAGCAACCCACAAAGAGTTGCAGCCAGGAGACGGAATTTCATCACAATCGTGTCTCTCGGATGAACGGAGCGATCCACTCGGCGAGAGAATCTTCGGATTCGATTTGAACCTGCTCGGTGAGCGGGAAGACAAACCAATTCTCTAGGTGACTGGTCGAGGCCCCGGGTTCGAGGTTGACGAGGGGGCCGAGAGATTCGATCTCGAGCATTTTTTCGTCCGTGAAGGTTTCGAAATTGCAGCCGCCATCCGGATAATTAACCCCGGGTTCGTAGGCAAAGGTTTTGATGAAGAGGCTGTTCCCAAGGAGGTAGGCGATCCACTTTTCCCGATGGGCCAATCCGATTTTTGTCGGAGGCGTATCGGCTTCCTGACGGAGAAGAAAAAATTTGCAGCCGAAGGTCCAGCGCAGATCCGAGAGATCGGTGTAGGGCCAGAGAACCAAGCCTCGATTGGGGGCGAGTCCTTCCGGATGGATGCCCAAGGGAGGCTGAGGAATGATTTCCAAGCCGCCGGCCTCCATGACGGAAAGTCCCCACGTGGCGACGGAAATGGGACGCTCGCAGTCGTTGGTTACGGTATGACGGATGGTCACCTTGGGACCGCTTTGGGCTACGGAAATGCCGAGGGTCTTGCGAAGGCGTTGCGGGCGTTGTTGAGTGCTTTCGATTTTCAGCTCACTGGCAGGATTGGCCTGGGTCCATGAGACCGCACTGTTATCCAGATGATAGCTCATGGCTTCATCTTCAGGAGCGAGCCAAAAACGGTGCCCCCCTCGGATGCACCAGGTGTCTTCATTGTTCGTTCCGAGCTGATCTTCAAAAAGCTTGAAGACATTTTGCCCGGTCTGAGTCTTGTACGAGACGATCCGGGGGCCGATATCAGTGGTGACCATCAACTCGATGGCATCGTTCCAGAGGCGAATGGTTTTATCCCATCCGTGAAATGAGGTGGTTTCTAAATTCATGGGCGGAAGGATGTGGGAGAGTGCGAAAGATAAGGGCGCAGCGTTCTGATTCTAAGGCGATTACTCCTCGGAGACACTCCCTGTCAAGATCAGCGCTGCAATTTGCCCATTGAAACCGACGGCGGGGACGAGGACTTCGCCGCCCGATTTGTGATCCCGGAGCGCAAGGGCTCCAGCGATGACGTGCTGGAGTGCGGAATTCGCCATGGATTCCCCGAGGGTTTTTTTTGGGGTATGAAGAACTGCGTCCGGGAGAAGGCGGTGGAGAGAAGCTTGTTCGATCGCGTCGGGCGAAATTCCGGATTGTCCGGAAATGACAACCCGGGGGCGTCGGGAAGCGAGGATGCTGTCCAAAAGCCGCTCCATTTGTCGAGCGGCATGGGCTTCGGAGGTGTAGGAGAATCCGGGGTGGGGGCTCTCAATCAGAGGGCTTCCGTTGCGGGCCAGGACGAGCGCCGCTGCTCCCTCGGCAAAATAGACGGAGGGGGATTCCTCGCCGATTTCCGCACGGATGAGACCCAGGTTGCGATAGGCGAGGCAGGTGATTTCATCCATTTCCTGGGCGGATACGATCAGACAATGATCGACCTCGCCGGTGGTCAGCAAGGCCCCTCCGAGACGAACCGCCGCTAGGCCGGAGGCGGCGTCGCCGGCCAAGGTGATGGCCTCGCCACCCAGCCCCAACCGGGCGGCGATGTGGCTCGTGGGGGCATTGTAAACGGTTTCGGGAAAGAGGAGGGGGCTGCCGGAGTCGGATTTGACCACCTCGGCGTAAAAACGTCGTGTGTAGGCGATGCCGCCATCGGAGGTGGCAAAGACCAGGGCGGTCCGCGCAAGTTGGTCTGCGGTCAGGCCGGCGCTGGCGATGGCATCGCTGGCTGCGGTGACCGCGAGGTGGGAGATTCGGCTTGATCGGCGAAGGCGGGGAAGGGCTTCGGCTTCGACGAGGTCCTCATCTGGAACCCGAAGAACCGGACAGAGTGAGGCTCCAAAAGAGGATGATTGCGAAACGGGGATTGGTTGGCGTTCGTCTTGAATCGCTTGCCAGACCGCATCTAGATCCCGCCCGAGCGGTGTGACCCACCCCATCCCAATGATGGAGGCTTTCATGATTCGGGGAGCTCGAGGACGAGGGTGGCATTGGCTCCGCCGAAGCCAAAGGAGTTTGAGAGGATGCGATGGGGCCGGGCGGGCCGGGCGGTATTGGCCACAATATCGAGCGGAAACTCCTTCTCCGTCCGGGTGAAATTCAGATTGGGAGGCAGGAATTGTCCCTCCATCGCCTCGCAGCAAAAAGCCGCTTCGATCGCCCCGGCCGCTCCGAGCGAATGTCCGGTCATGCCTTTGGTGCTGCTGACTGGGGTGCGGGGACAAATCTGGAGAATGCCCCGGGCCTCGCTGGCATCATTAAAGGGCGTGCCGGTACCATGAGCGTTGATGTAGTCGATGGCTTCGGGTTCCAGGTTCGCACTGGCCAAGGCTTGTCGCATGGCGGCGAGCGGCCCCGCTCCGGAGGGATGGGGCTGGGTCAGATGGTGGGTGTCCACCGCGCTGCCATAGCCGGAAATGGCCAGGCCTTCGTTGCCCGCTTCCAAACAAAAGACGGCGGCCCCTTCGCCGAGAACAAGACCGGTTCGGTCCGCATCGAAGGGTCGGCATTTTTCTGCGGTGGAGGCACGCAGGGAGTCAAAACCGGCAAAAACAAATTCCGCGAGGGCATCGTATCCCCCGGCAAGCACCCGGCGGGCGGCTCCACTCCGAATCAACTGGCAAGCGATACCGAGGGCATTCGTGCCCGAGGCGCAGGCGGCGGACACGATCTGAACCGGGGCATCCCAATGAAAAACTCGCATCGCCTGCTGAACTGGTTGCTGGGGAGAGTATCCGAGCAGTCGCCGGGTGGCCGCATGAGAGGGTTGGCCCGCCGCGAGGGTGCGGAAGAAGTCTTCCCCCAGGGGCATTCCGCCGCTGGTTGTGCCCATGACCACGCAATCGGGAATAAAATCAGGGCGACCCTGTCGGGCTTCTTCCATCGCGAGCAAAACCATTTGGGCACCGCGGGACCAATGCCTCGAACGCGGAGCGATCGAGTGGGCCAGAGCGCCCAGTTCTTCCGTCACTTGTCCGGCAGTCTGGGATCGGCGTCCGGTCACGGGAAATAAACGCACTGGGGAAATGCCATTCCGACCCGCACGCAAACCTTCGCGGTTGGCTTGGCGGCCGACTCCCAAGGGACTGACGCAGCCAAAGCTGGAAACGCGGACCTTGGGAAATGGAAGCGGGGACATTAGGACGGAAAGCGGCTTGGAGTTCGATCATGAATGACGGACCATCGCCCCGAAAGAAAATTTATCGGTTGGGGATGGGATCGCCGCCTTTCCGTCTCAGGCAACCTCGGGAGAGGAAAGGGGCCAGATCGGTGGCCACCCTTGTCGGTCAGATCAATAGGTGTGGAGGCATCCCGCGAAGAAAAATCCCACCGCGAAAAATAGAAAGACGGACTCTTCGTTGGGAAAAAATGCAATTTCTGTCCAAACTTTTCTGGCAGACGATACTTACCCCCCCGTGTGAGGACACATCGCGAAGTCTGCTTTGGGAGATTCCCGGTTTGATTCCGAGGTCTGGCCGATCAGGCCTATTGTGCAGCGCCGCCGAAGGCAGCAAATCCAAATCCGAGAATGGCCCCGACCATTGCGATGACGAGAGCGAGGATCAGAAAAACAGTGGCAATGATTCCCAGGATCCTGCCGATATTCGTGGTGTCTTTGCCTGAGGGATCCATTGTTCCCTCCGCCATTTGCTTGAGGTCGGCTTTGCCCAGGATCCAAGCCACGATTCCGAGCGGTTGGCAAATAATCAGACTAAGGATTCCGAGTACGAGGACAAGAGTGGCGCGATGCGGCTTCATGAGCGAAATCTGCGACGGAGAGGTTGCTTTTGGCAAGCTATTCAGCGCGCCATCAATAGATTTCAGGGCGCTGAAGGCCAAGTCGGGCCGTTCACCGTCGATGGGAGAACCAAAGGATTATCGAGAATAAGTGAGGAAATCGGCCCGAGAATGCTGGCTAGAATCGGCAAACAAACCGAGCCGACCCGAAGGCCCTAGATATCCCAGCGGGAGGCTTTAACCTCCCGGGAATGAAAACTCTCCTGCTTTCCGCACTAGTTTTTTCACTTCCGCTTCTTTCTCAGGCTGCGTCTGAGGTGGGCAAGCCAGCTCCGGACTTCACCCTCAAAGATAGAGCGGTGGGACAGCTCTATGGTGCGAAGACCACCCCGGAGATGTTTGTCATCAATGCCGAGGGAGTCCTTGCTTACATGGGAGCGATTGATGACCAAGCGGACGCGAACCAAGATTCGATTCCCGGGGCGACGAATTTTGTCCAAGTCGCTTTGGACCAGACGAAGACCGGCAATCCGGTGACGCAACCTTCGACGAAATCCTACGGGTGTCCGGTCCAGTATTGATCAGTTTAGCCCAGCGATTCCGAAATGAAATGATCTGAGGTTCTGGAAGTCCTTTGATTTCAAGCGGAATCGGTGATTCCGCGGATATTTGAAGAGGAGGAGCATTTTCGCATTCACATTCCGGCTTATTTTTTCTTG
>Ga0222659_1000151_pt1 | contig 50639 bp, 51 predicted proteins | sample AntAcemetagen547_FD_179850 | JGI IMG/M metagenome (GOLD analysis project Ga0222659, IMG submission 179850) | Saline water microbial communities from Ace Lake, Antarctica - #547 | ecosystem: Environmental > Aquatic > Non-marine Saline and Alkaline > Saline | place: Antarctica: Ace Lake...
CCACTTTTACTTTTTTTTTCAAAAGTCATTTGGCTTTTCAGAATTCAACATGCTTTTTTTGTGTGTTTTTTCTGAAAGTGAAAATAGGATTGGAAAAAAGGTGAAAAAAGTGATTTAGAGCATAATGGTAAGAATACAAAAATAATAATTCTAACTTTGTTATTGTAATTTTTCATATCTTATGTATTTTTATACAAAAGGATTTAGGCATTTTTTTCTACTATCATATAAATGGTAGTAAATGATAGTAATTTGGTGCCACTATCTCAACCAAAAATGTATTGTACAATTTGTGACTTTAAGTGTAGTAAGCAAAGTAATTGGGATAGACACATTATAACACGTAAACATATAAATGGTAGTAAAATGATAGTAAATGATAGTATTTTGGTGCCGAAAAGTGCCTCGTATAATTGTGTATGTGGGAAAATGTATAAATGGGAAAGTGGATACTATCGTCACAAAAAGAAGTGCTCTATGAATCAAACAGTAGAAACCACAAATATAATTATAAGCGATTATGAATCTAATAAAAAAAATACAACTGGATTCGAAATAGACAAGGAGACATTGATAAAAATGCTTTTGAAGAATCAAGATGTCATGGAGAATGTTATATTGAAAAATCAAGAAGTAATGGAAAAAATGATGGAAATTATACCTACAATTGGAAATAATTCACACAATACAATAAACAACACTACAAACAATCAATTCAATATTCAAATGTTTTTGAAAGACCATTGTAAGAATGCCATGAATTTAACCGATTTCATTGATACATTGCCTATTACAGCCGAAACATATGATTCAACCATTGATAACGGGCTTACCAAAACAATTACCAACCTGATAACGAATGGTCTAAGTCAATTAGATATTTTGGAAAGACCGATTCATTGTACGGATGCTTCTAGGAAAACATTATATGTGAAAGAAGACAATGTCTGGGAAAAAGACAATGAATTAGTGAGAATGCTTTTAGGTATCCGACAAATAGCTGCCAAACAGCGAATACTGATCAATAAATGGAGAGATGCTCATGATGATTGGAATACAAATGATAGAATGCAAACAAGATTTACAACCCTTGTATGTAATTCACTAGATGATATAGAAAATAACGAGAAGGACAATAGTAAAATCATTCGATCAATCAGTAAAACAGTATATCTAGACAATGACGTGAAGAATCAATATTTGGAATAGTTATTATTTATCCCCTGAATTGTGCTGGTTCTACTGGTTCTACTGGTGCGACTGGTTCTACTGGTGCGACTGGTGGTAGCGGTGTTGGAACGTTTACAGGGTCAATAGAAATAGTTTCCTCTACATTTTCTTGTAAATTTTTAATTTGAGCGGTAGATGTATCTATAATTTGCTTTTCAACAAGAGCTTCGAAAATTTGTAATCCTTTAAAGAAATCCTCCTCACATGTAGTATATAATTTTAAAATGGCAACACGTGTATCAATAATCAATTTTGAAAGTAATTTGTTATCTAATTTAGGATTAATAACAATTAATTTTTTAATTGGGTCTTGTGGATCTTTAATAAAAATAAATAACTGGTCAATAATAGTAATGAGAACATTTTGATTTTCTTCTGTATTTTTCATCATTTTTCTAACATTGTCAATATATTCCTTAAATAATTTTTCCTTGAGAGTACCCTTGTATGATTTAGTAAAAGCCCCATTTGTTTTACATTGATTAATTGATTGATAATTTCTAAGAGGAATATGTCCAAATTTTGTAATAGATTGTGGTATTTCCTTTTTTCCAGTAAATAATGTATAAAACATTTGTAAGTCGGACTTATATTGTTGTTTCATGTTATCTGTCATGGACGTAAATTTGCCAGTATTATAATCATAATTGTCATAATATAATGACTCTAATTCGGGAATACCTGGCTCGGTAACAAGTGATTTAGAAGATCCATCACGATTGACATTTAAATTACAAAATGTATTTTTTAACTCAAATGGTTCATTTTTTTCGGTAATATCCAGAGCAGTTTTATCTTTCATGAGAGCATTGAGTCTGGTACTACATAAATTCACCTTGGAGATAGTAGGTTGAACGTCCTGTGGTATTTCATTTCTATGTTCGTAATCTAAAGATACAGTAGAACCAAATTTATCCTTCCACGTATACACAGGATTTACAGTATGAGCTATGGCATTAAATATATGAAATATTTGTACATAATATTTAGCAATAGCAATACACATTCTTTTCTTTTTCAAATCACTTTTAATATCCATTTTACCAAGATCGTTTTTATTAAAATAAGCAGTTTTTTCAGGTGAAGACATTTTAAGAACTTCTTCACCTCCCTCTAAACGTTGTTTCAAGTATTCTAATTCAGTCTCATTGAGATATCGTGATATTACATCTGATGTGAGAATTACCAAATTCTTACAATATTGTGGATCAGTAAGATTTTTCAAATCTTGAAAGTTGCTTGTTAATATATAATTTGCGGCCAAATAATCAATAGTAGAGGATAATGTTTTTTTTTTTGGCATTTGATTGGTAGATTGTCCTGCACCCATATATGATAGATAAATATAAAATAATATATGTTTTGAATTCAATTGAATTGAATTCAAATAAAAATTGAATTTAAAATGCGACAAGAAAATGTTTGTAATTATAATGAGTGAACGTCAAACTAAAAAAAAAAAATCGACAAAATCCAAAAAGGAGTTATGGGCACAAATAGAGAATAATTTCATAGGACAAAAGCCAATAGAATGTATATATAGGACAGAAGGTGAAAGAGAAACCTGTGATATTTGTAAAGACTCAGTAAGAATGACAGATAACGGATTCTTAGCTTGTTCAAATCCTAAATGTAGTGTCATTTATAAAGATATGGTTGATCAATCAGCTGAATGGCGTTATTATGGAGCGGACGATAATCAGAACTCTGATCCTACTAGATGTGGAATGCCAGTAAATCCTTTGTTAAAAGAGTCGTCGTATGGTTGTAAAGTGATATGTCAAGGTTCAACCTCATATGAAATGCGAAAGATACGACGATATACTGAATGGCAGTCTATGCCCTATAAAGAAAAATCACAATACGATGAATTTCAACGTATTACGATAATTGCGTGTAATGCTGGTATTCCTAAAATAATTATAGATGAAGCATTGCGTTTTCACAAGAAGATATCAGAGCACAAGACATTTAGGGGATTAAATCGTGATGGAATTATTGCAGCATCTATTTATATATCATGTCGTACAAATGATTGTCCTAGAACCGCGAAGGAAATAGCAACGATATTTAATTTGGACAATACTAGTGCGACAAAGGGATGTAAAAATGCGATTACCATTGTGAATGAAATTGAATGCGAAATGATAAATACAGATAAAACTTCGTTATGTAAGACAAGACCAGAAGATTTCATAGATCGTTATTGTAGTAAATTGAATATAAATCAAGAATTGACGAAATGTTGTAAATTTATAGCCATGCGAATTCAAAAGAATAATTTGATACCTGAAAATACACCTCATAGTATTGCTGCAGGAATCGTTTATTTCATGGCGCAAACATGTAGATTAAACTTGTCTAAACGAGACGTGAATAAAGTGAGCGAAATAAGTGAAGTCACGATTAACAAATGTTATAAGAAATTGGAAGGATTTCAAGACAAGTTGGTCCCAAAGACAATTTTAGACAAATATTCTTAGATATACCATGTTCGGCGGTTAAATAATAAAATTTTAACAATTACATATTTTATAAAATAAAAAATGGCAGTACCTAAAATCATTTTTATTGTCCCTTATAGAGACCGAAAAGAACACAAACAATTTTTTACAAAATACATGGAATTTATTTTGGAAGATTACAAGGCAGAAGATTACGAAATCTATTTTTCACATCAATATGATAAGCTACCATTCAATCGTGGAGCAATGAAAAACATAGGATTTTTAGCAATGCGTGAAAAATACCCGAATGAATATAAGAATATTACCTTTGTTTTTCACGATGTAGATACGTTACCATATACAAAAAATATATTGCCATATGAAACAACCATAGGTGTAGTCAAACACTTTTATGGATTTAAATTTACTTTAGGAGGTATTTTCTCAATAAAAGGTCAAGATTTTGAACGAACGAATGGATTTCCTAATTTTTGGGGGTGGTCCATGGAAGATAATGAGATGAATAATAGAGTGAATGATTTAAAATTACATATAGATAGAAGTGTTTTTTTCTCGATAGGTTCACGAGCAATTTTACAATTTGTAGATGGACTTGAAAAATTAATAAGTAAGAAAGAGATATCAGGTTATATGTGTGGGAATAAAATAAGTGGATTAAATTCCATAAAAAACTTGAAATGGACATTAGTAGATGAATATATTCGGGTAACCAGTTTTACAACAGAATCTAGTCCAAATGATCTAAAATTTGAAAATCATAACATATTAAAACCAAATAATAAGATTATAATAACCCAGAAGCAACGAAATGATCATAACCCTGTGTTTAAAAATCTCTCCACTATCATGTTTGGGAAAAAATAGAACTAGTAAATAGTAATATCAGTCGTTCAAAATATAAAGATAATATAAGTACTATATCTAACAATCTATACACCTTCTATGAATTTACAACAATATATGAATTCTAGATTAGTAAGAGATGGTAACCGAATAAAATCATCACATATTACATTAAATACTAGTAAGCAAAAATCAGAATCAATCCATTTAATATACCAATACTTTATTCCCAAAACAGCGTCAAGAGTCCATGAAATTAAGGAAACGTTAAAGCGGAATGTGATGAACAAATACATTTCTAAAATATATCTATTGAATGAGCGTATTTATAGTGAAGATGAATTGGGCATTAAGTCTGATAAAATTATACAAATAGTCATTGGTAAATGGATAACATTCAAAGATGTGTTTTCATTCGTGGATAAGGAAAAGTTAAATGGATATATTATCATGGCAAATAGTGATATTTTTTTCGATAATACTATTTCAAATTTACATTATACTGATTTAGATAGTTGTCAAAAAATGATTTCTTTATTAAGATGGGAATATCGTGGTGAAGAAAATCTAGACGAATGTAAGATATTTGGACCACGATGGGATAGTCAAGATACTTGGATATTTCATAGTAATTTTAATGTATTGAAGAAATATCACGATTGGTTTGATTTTTCATTTGGTCAACCAGGTTGTGATAACAAAATCATTTATTTTTTGCTTATATTAGGAGTAGTATTAAATAATGATCCAGTCATGTTCAAAACCTATCATTATCATACTGAAACTGGTCGAAATTATAGTAAGGAAGTAATACCATCACCGTATGGATATCTTATACCTGAAGGTATTGACTTTGAAAATACAAAATACTCACATTATGATTATGAAAATATGGTAGAATGGACCGAAAATTTTAGTAAATGGAATTTTATGGACGATAATAAATTGATAATAAAATTATGTAAATTACAAGATTCATTAAAAAAACCAATATTGATTTTGGACACATTGAAAATAAATAATATGACAGATAAAATGAAAAAATATTTTGAAGCGTGTAGTGGGTATTTTATTTGTGAACCATATAGCCTAGTTTTGTCTAATTATCGTGGATTTTATGAAAAAATAGACAGAATAAAAAAAAAACAGAGGTTGTGGTACAAATTACAGAATACACTCCATAATTCTTACAATACTAGCAATAATTGGATGAATGTATATAAGGATAAACGTATTTTGTTTATAACCCAAGATACAATAAAACAAGAAACGTTGTATAACCAGAAGGATAACCATTATAGTAGTGTATTTAGCAATAAAGAACAACATTTCATTAGTTTGAAGTATAATGAAAATTATGATAATAATACTAGTAATGTTAATGTTAACGATTTAACAAATCAGGTAGAAAAAATAAAAGGTAGTGTAGATGTTGTATATATAGACGTTGATAGTAATATTAATAACAAACTAGCATATCATATCTGGAAAAAACTGAGTTTATCTTGTATTGTTTTATCAATAACGTACTGATTACATTCTTGGTAAATAAGCCATAATTTTACACAAATATTCAAGAATTTACGTAAAATGTTTATAAAAATATAAGAATATAAGAATATAAGAATATAAGAATATGAATTTTCAATACAAACGAAAAATACCAATAAAAGAAACGAGAAAAGCAATACAAAATATTGTTAATAATTCAAAAAAAACACTATATTCGTCACATATAAATTTGAGTATGTCGAATAAAGAAAAAATGTTGGATGAGGAAAAAGAACCAATTTACTTGATATACCAATATTTTCTTCCAAAAACTGAAAAAAGACTTAATGAGATTCAAGAAACGTTATCACGAAACGTAGCTAATAAACACATTTCTAAAATATATCTTCTATGTGAACGACATTACACTGACGAAGAGTTAGGACTAAGTATTCCTACTGACAAAATTGTTCAGGAAGTAATTGGTAGGCGAATGTTGTTTAGAGATGTATTTACATTTGTAGAAAAATATGAGTTACGTGGTTATATCATGACAGCAAATGCCGATATATTCTTTGATGACAGTATTTCAAAATTACATTATACAGACCTGGATGTTTCGCAAAAGATTATATCATTGTTAAGATGGGAATATTGTGGTGAGAAAAAATTGAGTTCTTGTAAATTATATGGACCTAGTGAAAAGAGTCAAGATACTTGGATATATCATAGTAATTTTAATCCTAAGATTCCACGAAATGCACGTTCATTATTTGATACCTACTTTGGACAGCCTGGTTGTGATAATAGATTGCTTTATGCTTTTTGGAAAGGTGGATATCATATAAATAATGACCCTATGATGTTCAAGACATATCATTATCATTACAATGAACCACGAGATGACTATGCTTTACCGAGGATACCGCCCCCACATATATATGTTATACCAGAAATCTATTGATAGACTTAGATGATATCAAAACCTAAAAATACACTGAAGTAAAATTATAATATAAAGATATTTTAAAGTTTATATTATAAAAATGACACTTAGTATAAAAAATATACAAGCTTCAAATAATGATATAATTATGTTGATTGAATGTGGAAAGCCATTCTCTATTGTGCGACTTGGTCTAGGTGGAGAAACATATAAAACATTTGACTATATAAAAAGTGGCAAAATGGATTTAAAGTATTTACACCCACATCATTATAGTTTATACAATGCTGGAATTTATACAAAAGATAAGGACCTATCAAAAATACAATTGTATTTATTAGCCTATAAATCGGCTATTGAAAAGGCAGATTATCTGGCATCGTTTCCAAATAGTACAATTGAAGATATTCAAAATTTCTTCGCACAGTCATATAATCTTCCACAGATTCATTCGCGTTCATTAGAGCCATTTTACGCTGTAATGGAAAACCAAAAGCCATGGACGCATTATTTACACGGAAAGAAGGTATTAATTATTAATCCATTTGTAGAATCATTTAAAAAACAAATGAATAACGGATTTACAATATTTAAAGATGAAGAAAAAAAAATATTTCTAGATGGACAAGAGTTTATATATTATAAATGCTATCAAACAATAGCTGGTAATCACATACATAATAACTGGTTTGAAACATTTCAAATAATGTGTAAAGACATAAAAGAGTTGGATTTTGATATAGCTTTATTGGGTTGTGGTGGTTACGGACTTCCATTATGTAATTATATCAAATCAAATTTGAATAAATCGGCAATATACGTAGGTGGTGGTCTACAATTATTATTTGGTGTAATGGGTAATCGATGGGAAAATAACGAAATGTGGAAACAGATTATAAAGGAAAATGAGTGCACATTTATAAAACCATCTGTTGAAGAACTGTGTCTAAACGCAAATACGATTGAAGGTGGTTGTTATTGGTGATTGAGTAAATGGAAATGAAAGTAAAACTACAAATGTCTTGAGAAATAAAATAGATAACAACAAACCAATATAAATATATGATTTATTATATGTGTATACACGTATGTATAAAATAAATAGAGGAATGGTAGAATGGTCGTTAGATGTGAATAAATTTAAAACGGAATTTCATAAAAAATGTGATATTTTTAATATTAATCCAAATGAAGTAAAGTTTTATTCGCAACAAGATGAAGATAAATACATAATACAATATTTATTAAAGAACAAAATTAATGATGGAACTTACTTGGAAATTGGAGCATGTGATGGATTACTATATAGTAATACAAAAACACTAGAGGATTATTTTGGATTCAAAGGGATATTAATTGAGCCTCAGCTGATGTTTTTTAATAATTTACAAAAAAATAGATGTATTGAAAATAATGAGTTATATAATTGTGCAGTGTCAAATAGTGATGAAAAATCTATATCTTTTATAGGTAATAATGCTGAAGGAGGACTATTAGATAACATAAATACAGATTTAACTAAATATAATTGGAAGCCTTATACTGTTTTGAATAAAAAGATGAAAGACATTTTACATAATAGTAAATTTAATTACATAGATTTTATGATAATTGATGTAGAAGGCTCTGAATTATCATTATTAAAATCGATAGATTTTAAATTTCCTATATTCTGTATAATAATTGAAGCACATAGTGGAGAGCAATCGAAAAATAAAATATTCGGCGATTATTTAAAAGATAACGGTTTTACATTTAAAGAAAGACAGCGTGGTAATGAAATATGGTTAAATCATAATTATTTTAGAAAAGACCTATTTACTGTATTGTGACTTTGTTCAGGAAATGTAGTAATATTTATCAACATTGGAAATGAAAATAAGCATTAAATAAATTTATAATATAAACACATTTTTAAATTTTATATTATAAAAATGGCATTCCCAACAGAAGAATTAATGAAAAAGTTCAAATTATTTTGGCAATATCCTGTGATAACGGAAGGAGAATTTTTTAAGCAAAATAAGGATAACGTCGGTTATATAGGATTTCCATGGGCAACAATTATAGATAAGAGATATAATCAAAATGTTATTTACAAACTATTACAATCCTATATTCGTCCAGGTAAAACATATTATACATGCTGTCAGCATATACATTTTCGCACATTATTTGAGTTATTTAAAGCATTAAATATTAATTTGGTGTATAGTCCTCATAAGATTATTGACGAGAATAAAATAGGGGAGATTCATATACGTAGTTGTCCTTTATATGCGGCAAATATTGAAGATCCAACAAGAAACGGACTATTTCAAAAGGAGGGTGATATGCTAACAATTCATAGAAAGTATTTATACAGTTTTCAAGGTGCTTATAATCCTAGATGTTATTTAACGGATATACGAAGCAAAATATTTAAGATGAAACATCCGGAAAATTGTTTTGTAAAAGATATAGGTGGTTGGCATTATGAATCCATGGTTTATAGCAACAAGCAAAATACGGATGGAGAATTAAATGAAAATGAAACGGATATAGACAGAACCAATAAATATAATAAATTGTTATTAGATTCAAGATATTCGCTATGTCCATCTGGTTCTGGACCGAACTCAATTCGTTTTTGGGAGTCGTTGGCGGTAGGAAGTATTCCAGTTTTATTGGCAGATACATTAGAATTACCAAGTCATGAATTATGGGACGACGCAATAGTTCGTATACCTGAGAATAAATTAGAAGAATTACCAAGCATATTATCTTCTATAAGTGAAGAAAAAGAACAGGAAATGCGTAAAAACTGTATGATATTATATGAATATTATAAGAATAATTATACTAATAAAAAATCAAAAAATATGGTTGTATTTAGTAATTGTCACGGAGAAAGATATATTGATATTTTTAAAAGGGATACAAATATCCATAACGTATTCAATATAAATTATATAGTATCTTATCAACAATTAGATAATTTTTCTAACTTCAAAGATGATTTCATAAAAGCGGATGTATTGATAATCAATAATATTAAACAATACAATGATTACACAATGGGTAATTTAAAAAAAATATTAAAGCCGTCATGTATGGTAATAGTTATACCGTTTGTAAGATTTGAAGGATATTGGATGCCTGAACAATATAAACAATTAAAATATGTATCTGGTAATGCTGTTTCTTTTTTTCCTAATATAGAGAAGAATAATATCAAATCATATTTATTGGGAGATAATGATAATGATAACGAAATAATAACCAATTTTAACAAGTGTCTTGCTAAGTTAAAACAAATAGATCAAGAATCGGATATACGATTTTATGATTTTTTTGTAGATAATCATCATAAATTTCCATTTTTTAGAGACAATTACCACCCAACTATGAATATATTGGAATATATAGCTACCCAAATCATCGAAAAAATTAGTCAATGCTTTGACATTACCTATAATAAATCTAATTTTAACTTGAAAACAGAGTTGTTCGAATGGGGACACTATAAGCCTATGAGAAATAGTGTAAAAAGAGCATTAAAATTGGAATATGATTTGGACAAGGTATTTTTATGTAATCGTGAAAAATATTTGAATGTAATACTAGACAATGAAACAAAACATCAAAAAATAGTAGATTTAGATGATTTACGTAAGAAATATTTTACCCCATAGACCAGTTAAATATAACATTTTTAGAGACAATTTTGAGAACAGTGTTCAAGAGAAATTTCGCAAAACAACCGATTCGTGGGAAACAGTATTACACCGACCGTAATGGTTGATCAAAGGTGTACAAGATAGCATACCAAGCAATATATTATATGATTTATAATTTTTGAATGTATTTTGTGGCGTTTACACCCTTGGTAATTTAGATTCAAATATGTATTAACGAAAGCGCTTAATAATAAAATATTGTTATTTATTATTAATCAAGTATTATATGTACGAAAATATAATTGCTATTCCTTTTCGCAAGAGAGATGTTCATTTAGAATATTATATAAAAAATACGGTTCCTCTACTTCAAGAGCATTTACCAAATAGTAAAGTAGTGGTAGTAGAACAAAACGAAGGTAAATTATTTAACCGTGGTATGTTATTAAATGTGGCATTTAAAGAATACCAAAATAAAACTAAATATTTTTTTACACACGATGTTGATATAAATCCTACAAAAAAATGTATTGAAGAACATTACATAAAAGAAGTAAATGAAAGTAATGTATTAGGTGTTTATACATCTTGTAGCAATACATTGGGTGGAATAATAAAAATAAAAGATAGTATCATTCACAAGATAAATGGATTTCCAAATGATGTTTGGGGATGGGGAACTGAAGACAAGGCTCTACAAAATAGAACCGAATATTATAATATTAAAAAAATAACAAATCTTACCAATAAGGTGGAACATCCACTCTATTTACAGCGTTTTAATGATATAGATGATAGAGAAATAACATATACCTCACATAATACGAATAAACATTATACAGCATTTCAGAAATTAAATCGTGAACAAAAATTACAAGAAATTATGAGTTCCGGGTTGAATAACTTGAAATATACCATACTTGAACGAAAAATGATACACGATATAGTAGAACTTATTAAGGTGGATATTTGAAATAAAGAATACATGTTAAAAAATGGCAGAAAATATAATGCTAGTTATCTAGTCAATAATTATTATTGATATACTTATTAAATATATATTCGTCATCTTTATCTTCTAATAATTTTGTTCGTTTATATTCATTAATATCAAATTTTAAAATATCTATTAATTCCTTGTCAAGTTTTATATTATTTTTAAATAGATTATTTTTCATATAACAATACATCAAATATAAATTGTGTCTGGATTCACCTGTAATAAATTTATTAATTAATTGTTGGTTACTTTTCATACTTGCCTCTTTTCTATAAATATGTGCGTGTCCGTCTTTGAATAAGGTAAACCCTGTAATATACACGTAAGATGGTTTCATTTTTAAAATATCTATTATACATGATAATCCGGTTGTAGGTCTACATCCAATATATTTTTCTAATTCTATATATTCATTTTTATCAACACAACAACTATTTTTCAATATATCATTATGAATAGTGTTATAATCAATATATGTACCATTCGAAAATGATGACTTAGTTTGTTTATCTAGATATGGAAATGCAAAAACTATTCTAGTTTTATCTAACATAATTGGATTTAATTTACCTCCATTTTCGTTGGTTTGATTTGTAGAATGATATAAAATATCTGTTCTGCTTCCAAATATTTCTGGTTGTTTTTCCATATTTATACCTTTATTTAGTCTCACAATTATATCATATTTATCAATTATACCGCCACGGGTATGTTTTTCTAAATAAGGCGCTGGTCCAACAATGCATACTGATTTACCACGTACATATGATTCTATTTTTCTACGAATAATATCATTATTAATAATTTTTGACTCCATATCCATATTTATATATAAATATAAATATTTATATATAAATATATTTGTATATTTATATATAAATATGGAGCCAAAAATTATAGCTATTATACCAACTAGAAAGGGTTCATTAAGAATAAAAGAAAAAAACACTAGAAAATTTGGAGATTCAAATTTATTAGAAATAACTATTCAAAAATTGTTAAAGGTTGACCGGCTATATAAAATAATCGTTTCTAGCAATGATGAATATAGTAAAAATATTTGTAAAAAGTACGATAACATAATTTACGATGAACGTGATGAAAAATATTGTACAAGTGATTGTAAAGCGTCGGTTTGGAATTGTGAATTAGCAAATATAGTTTTAAAACATGGAGGCACACATATGATGTTCTGTCATTGTACATGCCCATTCATACAAACATCTAGATATACCGATATGATTGATTTATTCTATAATGAAAAAACATATGATTCATTTGTATCATGTCATAAATTACAAAAACATTTATGGCATAATCAAAATGGTAACTATTTGCCTTTAAATTATGAATTACATGATGTGCCACGTTCACAAGATATCGCTCCAATTTATATACCTACTTGGGGATGTGTAATATCAAAATGTAGTAATATTCTATCAAGTAAATCACTTATAGGAGTAAATCCTTATTTTGTATATTTAAATCAATTTGAATCTATGGATCTTGATGAAAATCTTGAGTTTTTAACTGCGTCAATTATTGCTAATATGGGATTTTCTAAAACCGAAGATGTAAATCAATATGTTAACACGCAATTAAATAACGAATGTGAATTACTAGATTGTACAATAAGAGACGGCGGATATACTAATAACTGGTCATTTGAAGATACATTTGTTAAAGATAGTCATTCATTAGCAGGACATATGGGTGTAGATTATTTTGAAATCGGTTTTAGAAATAACTTAGTGTCGGATAAAGGAAAATATTATAATATCAGTGATACTGATATCAATATATTAAACTTGAACTCATCTCCTAAATTATGTATTATGGTTACGGTGGGTAGATTCAGTTTAGATACATTCGTTGAACAAAAAAACTCACCGATTTCATTAGTACGTATATTATTACATCGTGAAGATAATAATTATGACTATGAACAAGCTATTTTGATAAGTAATAATTTAAGAATAAAGGGATATGAAGTAACTATAAATATAGCAAATTGTGAAAGTTTAACTAATAATGATATTAATGATATAAAAAACATGTATAGCATTTTAAATAATAATATAAAATGTATATATTTAGCTGATACATTTGGTAATTGTAGACCAAAACAATTAACAAAATATAAGATAATGTTTGGAGACGTTCCGTTAGGTTTTCATTCACACGATAATTCAAGATCTGCTCTGGCTAATACACTACAAGCAATGGATGATAACTATTGTATGATAGATACTTGTATAAACGGACTTGGTAAAAACTGCGGAAATTGTAAAACAGAAGATATAGCGTATTATAAAATTAATAATTTTAGTTACATAAAACCATATATGAAATATATTTTACAATACTATAGAACTAGTTATAACGAAATATGTTTGTCGCAATTATACTTTATATGTGGTATAAATAATATTCATTCTGATTATATACATGCTATTAAGTTAAAATTTCCATCTAATACATATTTAGATATTGTAGATAAAATATTTAAATTAAATAACTATAAATCGAAAAATAATTTAACAAATAGTTCTTGTAATGAGCGTTTAATTGATGAAATTTTATTATAATAACATACATATAACAGGCATGATCATTTTTGTAGACATAGACGATACTATATGTTATTATGATGGGGTTAAAACCGATTATAATAATGCTATACCTTATTATGATCGTATAAATAAAATAAATACATTATATGATAATAATAATACTATTGTATACTGGACTGCACGAGGAAGTAAAACAGGTATGTTGTGGTTTCATACTACATTAGAACAATTAACTACATGGGGGTGCAAATTTCATGAATTGAGGTTAGGTAAACCAGTATATGATTTATTCATTGATGATAAAAATATTGAAAGCGATGTATATTTCAGTTCATAAATATTTGACTGATTAAAAATAATTTTATTTTATTATAATCTTTACTATAATGTGCTGAATCAGACATATATACATCTAATAATGGATTAATATTATTATTTTCAATGTATTTCCCTAAGTTATGAAAATTAATTTTATATTTATAACATAATTGTTGCAATATGTTAACCAGGTTATTTCTTTCAACTATATAATCATTTGTAGCCATTGTTTTAAGATTAAAATGAGGAATTATGTGAATTTCTATATTTTCATTAAATACCGATTTACATATTTTTGTAATATAAATTATGTCATCCTCTATTTCTTGGTCTGTTAATTTAATTTCACTCAGTTTATATTTTGTATTTAAACGTGAATAATGATGATTTAATGGAATGTCGTTATACATTCGTACTTTTCTTGAACTTATCTCCATAATGATTTTTTTTAAATTTTTATCTATTTTTTTATTTATAAAGCAAGTAGATATATTATTCTCAAACTCTTTTGCTTTTTTTAAAGTATTGGTGTGATAAATATCGCCAAATATAAAGTTAGTCAAGTCTCGAGGATTATTATCAATAACCTTTTTGGTATTATTAATATTTTCTAAAAAATAAATTATTTCTCTAGTTGTGTGTAACTTTCCTGGAAAATAATCCCATGGATAACCATGCATATATCTACATGACCCAATGTATAACATATAATATATAATATAACATACATTATAATATATTATATTACATAACAATACTTGTTATTTCATCTATTTTCTAGTACATAAGTGCCATTGACATTCTGTCTGCGTTTTTCCTAAAAATGATTCTACAATTTTTAAATGCTTACTTAGATACATTTTAAATTCGTTAAAAGTCCATTCCCTTACATGAGCTTCATTTTTTGGTGGTTCAAATCTTTTGTATCCGCGTTCTTTAATTAAAACTTCAAGACACGGTGTTGATATTAAGAAATAATTGCATGAAAATGATTTCATATAGTTTATTAATTCATCAGGGTCTAATATATGTTCTATGACATCAGACGACATAATTAAATCACACTGTTTATCATTATCATTATTAAACGAAGACGATGGTTCTCCACTATTTATCCATTTTCTCTCTGGATAAGTTTTGCGAAGAAAGCTTATACTAGGTTCAGTTTCATATCCAATTGTTTCATATTCTCCAAGATATTTAATTAATTTATATCCAGAACCACAACCGATATCAATAATTTTATTGAATCCATTATTTTTCATTAATTCATTTGCATATACATATACCTCTTTCTGCCATTTATCATTGTGATTTTTTGAGTCGTCAAAATGCTTATTATTAGGTCTAATTTTATAAGCAACTGGTTTACAATATTTATCTAATACATCACTCATATTATAATCTAGTATTGTATTTACTTTTTAAGCATTTTATTTTAAAATACTTATTAATTCATAATATTTACACCCTTGAAGATTAAAAACGATTACTTTTTTCACCTCATCATATCATCAATAAGGTCGTCTAAATCATATTCACGAGTCCAGCCTAACTTAGTTTCCGCCTTTGTTGCGTCACCTAGCAAAAAATCCACTTCACAAGGTCTAAAATATTTCTCATCTATTTTGACTACTATTTTACCCGTTGATTTCTCTCTACCTACTTCTTCAATACCTTCACCTGACCATACAATATCCTTTCCAACTTTCGCAAAACATCTTTCTATGAAATCTCTTACAGTATATGTTTCGCCAGTGGCCAATACATAATTATCAGGCTTCTCCTGTTGAAGCATGAGCCACATTCCATAAACATAGTCCTTTGAATGTCCCCAATCACGCTTACTATCAATATTTCCCAATTTCAATACATAATCAGGCTTCTTTACTCGTTCTTCTTCAAAATTATCATTATGTAAAACACTTTCATGTGAACCAATACAATCAGCCAATTCTTTTTCATATTGTTTTTCTTGTTCCACTATCTTCTTGACACCATTGACAACTTTCATCGTCACGAAATTCTCCCCACGTCTTGGCGAATTATGTATTCGTCCTTTACCTATACCGGCATGGAATTTACCACTTTCCGTTTCCAAATCATAAAACCATCCGTCATATTCACTCATGTCAATAATTTTTTTCACTTCATTGTTAGATTTTTCATAATGATGAGTTTTACATCCGGTATAATTATTATTAGTAACATTTGATATAAATTTTCGCGATATTTCAGTTCTTTTAGATATTTCGCGCTGACTTACACCCTCTTCATGTAACCTTTTTATTAATGCACATTTATCATCTCCGTTTTTTACAGAAAAACGTGTATTACTTAGCACGTTAATACTATAATATAATCGTTGTTTTCCGTGAGCATATACATATTCTACATTAATGTTAAAATTTTGTCGAGTTGTATTATTTAATAAAAATAATAGTCCTTGCGCTAGTGTAGCCGAGTTCGTTTTGAAGTTTTTAAATTCATACACACATTTGTTTTTTTTCAAACCATCTGCTTTATTGTATCCTTCTAGGAACTTTAATTGAATATTGGTATCTGCGTTTAAAACCTGAATAGGAAGACGTTTTGTTTTATCTTCGTTGTATATTTTATATTTTCTTAAAAAATCATTAAATCCTGTATAGGTTGATTGATAGATAGTATTATATGGTGTAAATCCACTTTTTGCTTCAGTAATTTTATATTTACCCTCTCTATTATTTCTAATACATATTTTTTCCCATAAATTTATAACATAATTGTGTAGATCCATTGTTTTATTAGTAAAACGTATACAACCACCACTATTATTTCCATCTCCTACAAATAGACCTAAAAATTCGGCTTCTACTTCATCTATTTCATTTTTATAAAAATCCATTTTCTCTTTGCATTTTAATTCATGATTTGCGTGATTTGATTTTCGACTACATACATATTTACAATATTTACATTGTAGACAAGTATTTGTCTCATATTCATTTTTGTACATATTTGTGCGAATACTATCTAATTCGTCAGTAGATAATTTTGGATAATCTACCAATTTTACATTATTACCAATTTCTATTTTTTCAAAACACACTTCACTATCATCGTCCATTATAATTTCATGGTTACCTGTTGCCATATAAGCTGCATTTTTTGAAATAATGAATTTAGGATTTTTGTTATTGTTTATTTTGTCATGTGGATAACCAGACGCATGTATTACTCTACTCCATTCATTATTGTCCCATACATATAAATCGGTTTCTACTTGTCCTTCTTGATACACATGATCATCTTCATTAATCATTACATTATCCATTAATGTATTATACTTGACTATTTCAGATATAGGCTTTATATCAATACGCCCATATTGTTTGTATATAATTGGCATAAACCCAGCTAAAGTTTCGTGATTGAACAAAATTCCGTTACACGCAAATAGGTCATAAGCGTCGCGGTAATTATTCACTAAATAGTGACTATAGACTTTGGCACATGCATAGGGAGATTGAGGATTAAACGGAGTTGTCTCTTTTTGTGGCTTTTCCAAGACGTCTCCAAACATTTCACTCGTACCAGCTTGATAAAATTTTGTCCGTTTTATAACATCTGGTGGTAAAGTACGAATTGCCTCCAACAATTTCAATGTACCTAGTCCATCAATTAGCGACGTATATTCGGGAATTTCAAAAGAAATCTGTACATGGCTTTGTGCTGCCAAATTGTAAATCTCAAATACCTCAAAATCCTCATTTTCTCTCGTCATTTTCGTAATATAATTGGTTAGTGACGAACCATCAGATAAATCACCATATTCCAAAATAAGTTTATCTCTAATATGGTCTAGTCTGGTATGAGAATAAAGGAGAGAAGTACGGCGAACTATTCCGTATACCTTGTAGCCTTTCTCTATAAGCAACTCGGCCAAGTAAGAACCATCCTGACCTGTGATACCAGTAACAAATGCGATTTTTGACATATAAGTATATAATAAGTTATATATTTATATATTTATCATGAATAATGTTATTATCCCAGCCATATCACTTTTTTTATAGATTCTTCTCTTTTTTGTTTTTCGTTATAACTTTGTTTTCGTTCTTGAAAATCCGCAATTTGTAAACCGATTTCTCGTCTATCAGACGTAATTGGTGTAAAAAATGATTTAGGTATTTTTATACTATACTTTATAGTATTGTAATTACACAATTTTTTTAACATATAATTTAATGTGTATATTAAAAAAAATACCAATAAAATTAACCAACTAATTTTAGTTCGTTTGGTGTTATTCAACTGTAACCACTTTGGCCAAATTGCGTGGTTTATCCGGATTAATTCCTCGTTTGAGAGAAAGACGATAACATATATGTTGTAAAACAGTCATATAAATGATTTCTTGAAGTTCTTTGTTCTCAGGAACCACGATACATCGGTCGTTTTCTATTTCTTCTCCTAATTCAGCGATTTCACTAATCACCAATATATTCGCACCCCTTGTTTCAATCTCTTTATAGGCATTCCACATCTTTGCTCTATTCTCTTGATTAATGAGTAAAATAACGGGATATCCTGATTGTAGAAGAGCAAATGGTCCATGTTTTAAAGCCGTTCCAGAATAACCCTCGGCATGTATATAGCATATTTCCTTTAATTTCAAAGACATTTCCTTGGATACATGTTCCATACTACTCTTACCAAGAACAAAGATATTTTCATGATTTAACATGTCTATATGAGACGACTTAATTAAACAGTCGTGGTTATTGTTTATTAGATTATCATTTATACCTTTTACCTGATAGGGAATATTTTTGATAGATTGACACGTTGCTCTAGTGATGCTCACATTTTTCAATTCTTGATTGAACCATAAGGAGAACATCTTGAATATAGTAACACTACTCGTAAATGACTTGGTAGATGCTACAGCCACTTCTCTCCCGGCATTCATATAAATACCACAATCCACTTCGCGTGCAATCATAGAATCAACCACATTGATCACACCCATGGTAATGATATTCTTCTTGTGGTGTATTAATTGAAGAACACGATGTAAATCTTTTGTTTCACCAGATTGACTACACATTACTAGCAATGAGAGACCATTCAAAGGAATATCGTTTAATTCAAAATCGGCCGCATCAAAACACATGGTATTATTGACACATCTCATTTGTTTCAAATAATGACGTCCAATATGACATGCATACAAACTCGTACCACACCCTAAGAAAATGATATTTTGAATATCATGAATTTGGTCTTTTATACTATCAAGACCTCCTAATTTTATTTTATCATTGGTTAGTCGTGCGCCATTATTATATGCTCTCAACAAGGAATCACTCTGTTCCATGATTTCTTTCATAGTCCAATGGTCATATGGGTCAGGAGTCAATGACATATCCGCATTATTATTTTTTATTTGCGTTCTTTTTATGTTTGTAATAATACCGTCTATTGACGATAGTGTGACGAGATTATCATTTTCTAGAGCATAATAACTTTTCATCTGGTCCAAGAATCCAGAAGACTCGGAACACGCCATTACATATTTGTCATTCTCTCCAATCAATATAGGAGAACCATTTTTTATAATATAGACATTTGATGGATTGTCAACGCATTGAATAGCTAGACCATATGTACCCTCAAGCATACATACTGTTTTCATGATTGCCGAATCAATCGTTACTTCTTCCTCTGATGTTGACTCATTGTGTAAATGTAAATCTAAATGATATTCTATTAAATTCACAATGACTTCACTATCTGTTTCTGAGTAAAAGGTAAAACCATGTTCCGTTAAAAATTTCTTTAATAACTTATAATTCTCAATGATGCCATTATGTACCAAAGATATTTTACCCGAATTAGAAATATGTGGATGAGCATTAAGGTCACTAATATTTCCGTGGGTAGCCCAACGTGTATGTCCAATACTAACAGGTGAATTGTATTCAGTCAACTCTTCACTAAATGTTTGAAAATTGTCAATGGATGTATCTAGACATGCCTTTTTATGAATACGTAACTTGTCATTTGTTATACACGACATGCCAAAAGAATCATATCCACGGTTTTGTAGACTTGCTAAACTTTGTAGTAATAGTGGAATGCTATTGATGTTACTATTTGTGTTACTATTAATGGAATATTTACATAAAACAACAGATACTCCACACATTGTGATAAATATTCACTATAATATTAATTTCATATGTAATCGCAATACAATCGCAATACAATCGTCGCCAAAAGAATCTTCTCAAAAAATAATTATATGAATTTATTCTATATGAACCAAAGCATTTACACCTCGGCATATTATTCTCTAGTCATTCAATTTATTATTGCGATTATCTGTTTGCTTGGAACTTTTATCAAATTAGACGATCAAGATAAAATATTACACGAAGTATTGGTATTGGAGACAGTAGTTCAATTCATTGAATTTTCATTCTATGTATGGCTCGTTTATAATTTCAATAATATAAAAATAGACATATCTGTCGTGCGATATTATGATTGGTTTTTAACGACACCTACTATGTTATTTGCTCTTATATGTTTCATGGTGTATTTTCACAAAAAAACACAACAAAATTCATCCACCGAAGAAATGTCTTTGACAAATATTTATCATGAAAATAGTAACGCGATAAATAAAATATTGGTTTCCAATGCGCTAATGTTACTTTTAGGATATCTAGGCGAACTAAATATTATTAGCAAATTTAGTGGATTTATGGGGGGTACATTCTTTTTATTATACGCATTTTATTACCTATATGTTACATTTGTTCAAGATCAATCTATAAATAAATATCTATTTTGGTTTAATTTTATATTGTGGTCAGGGTATGGTATTGCATACTTATTGTCACATGAAAATAAAAATAACATGTATAATATTCTTGATGTGTTTGCCAAGAACCTAAACGGTCTATTTATATTACTATTTATTGCTTTCAAATACTACGTCTAAAAATCATCTCCAAAATCAAATACATCGTCGTTTTTCGTTTTATCAGCCAAAGCATATTCGGCAACACGTTTCTCAAAGAAATTCGTCTTACCTTCAATACTTATCATATCCATAAAATCAAATGGATTCTTGGTATCATATATTTTGTCGTAACCAAGTTGAACTGACAATCGATCAGATACAAATTCAATATATTGGCACATCAACTCGCTATTCATTCCAATTAAACGACATGGAAGTGCTTGACAAATGAATTCCTTTTCAATTTCAACGGCATCCTTGATAATTTCAATGACTTTCGCCTTACTCACCTTTTTATTGAGTTTACTATACAGCAAAATAGCGAATTCGGTATGAAGAGCTTCGTCGCGACTTATTAGTTCATTGGAAAAGGTGAGTCCGGGCATGAGACCACGTTTTTTGAGCCAGTATATAGAGCAAAAAGCCCCTGAAAAGAAGATACCTTCAATACAAGCAAATGCTATTAAACGTGTTGCGAAAGAACTACGCTTGTCCTGAATCCATTTGATAGCCCAATCCGCCTTCTTTTTAATACATGGAAAATTATCAATCGCCTGGAATAATTTCGTCTTCTCTTCGCGGTCTTTAATGTAGGTATCGATAAGTAGACTATAAGTTTCGCTGTGAATATTCTCCATGGCAATTTGAAAACCATAAAAGGCTTTTGCCTCTGATAACTGAACCTCTCCCATAAATCGCGATGCCAAGTTTTCCAAAACAATTCCATCCGATGCTGCAAAAAAAGCCAAAATCATAGAAATAAAATATTGTTCGTCCTTTTGTAACCCTTCCCAATCACACAAATCTTTTGATAAATCAATTTCTTCTGCCCGCCAAAAACAATCAATCTGTTTTTTATACATTTGCCATATAGATTGGTCTTGTATTGGAAACATTACATAACGGTTAGTGTCTTCTTGTAGTAAGGGTTCTATCTGGGTTTTGGACATCCTAAATATTACTATAGAGAGATATTTATATCCATTCCAAATATTTTACTAATGATTTACCTACCTAGATTTATGTTACACCGGTATTCTTACCTTACTTCGTATAGCAATAAAAAATAATGTATTGTTCTATTATATATATCACAAATCATGGATTTAGCATTGAGAGACCATAAAATATTTCAAATGAAGGCGGAAATAGAAAATAGAAAGAAGATATTGTGTGCTAAGAGACGTGAATTAATTAAGAGTACAAAGGAAAATACGTTTTTAAAAGATGTTGCTGATGATTTTAATAATTATAATAATCATATTATCTCTCAGCGAAATAAACAAATAGTATTTTTTCAAAATCTCAACCAATATATAGATAACATAACAAGTGAACTACAAATAACAGATGGTAAATTAAAAGAAAGTAGAGTAGAACAGAGAGAAATTATGAAAGAAATAGAATATTTAAAAAGAGAGTTAGGTGATTTAGTAGAATAAAACAAATACATGACCCTGTAGTATATAAATTCTAGCCTTAATATAAATAGTAAATACAAGTATGAGTAAACAACCAAAAAAAACGAGTGATTATACAATTGATGAAATAGAAAATATGCTACGAGAGAAACAACTAGATATTCGTGGTATGGAACATATGACAAAAAATAGTAGAGAGAAATTAAAAAAAATAAATGAACAAATGGATGAACAACAAAAAGTTCTAGAATTGTTAGTAATGAATATAACACAAGTTCAAGCAAACGTAGACGATTTTAACGAATATAATGAAGATGATAATGTAGATTTTTCAAATGAAATAACAAAAGCAATAAATAATCTGCGTAGTATTAGGAAATCTTTAGCATATCTTATACAAAAACAATAAAAATAACAATTATCCATTTTATTTTAAAATAATATAAATAGACAATATATAATGGATACAACACAAAACAACGATGATTGGATGGCTTCTTTATACAGAATGAGAAATTTAGGTGAAATTGTAAATGCAGTAAAGGAACAAAGTGCTCAATTACAAGATGATAAAGCCGGTTTAATAAACGAGGTAAATGCCATGAAGGGTATGATTAAACAAATAGAAAAAATAATTACAGATAAGGCTGCAGAAGGTATGAGTGCTACTTCTACATGTAAAGAAGCAATTAAAAAACAAGAAGGTGAACAAAAGGAGATTATTATGAAAATAGCTGGTGATATAAAAAATATGGCAGATATGACAGAGTTAAAAAAGGTAATTGGTGAGTTAAAAACCGGTCTCGATGGTATAGTTGGTCCTAGTGCTCCAGGTGCTCCAGGTGCTCCAGGTGCTCCAGGATCTAATTCTAACAGTATTGGACTTAGCGCTCTTGGACCTAATATTCCTAGTGTTAAGAGCACCAGTACTACTGTTCCAACAGTCGTTCCTAGTGTTAATAAACCCTCCACTAATGGCCCAATGGTTCCAGATGCCAAAGACCCTAATAATCCTGCTAACAATAAAAAACCACTAAGTAGTGATTTAAGCGCAATAGCTAAGTCTGTAAAAGGTGGTTATACATACGGTAAATCTAGAAAGAAGGAAAAGGGACGTAGAAGAAGAACAAAAAAGTCTAGAAAGAAGGGTAAGGGTTCTAAAAGACGTTAAGTTTAAGAATATTGTGTAAATATTTATCAAATTAGTAAGAATAAATATTTATAGATTCAACCCCAATTGGAATTTAACATCAGAACCCTTTGGCCAGGATCCATGTATCTCTTTAAACTGTAAATTCTCTATATTTTTTTTTACTTGAATTCTTTTTTTCAATGTTTCTCTCCATCTACGTTGAATCAATCGTATCCAATGTGTTTTAATAATGGCAGTAGAGTATTTATCCCATTCGTTTGGACCAATGGATACTGTAACTGGTTGAATTAATTGAAGTTGAAATTGTTTAGGATTGGTCATGATTTTTTCATAATTTTTAATAAAGGGATGAGCTTGGGTAATATTCGTTTCATAATGTAACTTTTCTAAATATTTACCATACATTTTCTGTATAATCTTACTATCCATAGATACTTCCTGTATGTTTTCGTAAAATTCTTTCAAACCAATTTGGTCTATAATTAAATACTTTCCATACATAGAGTCATATTTTTTATCAAGAATTCCATGCTTTAATGGAAGGTATGGTTCAACGAGTGCTAATTTAAAATTGGTCATGTTTAAGATGATTGTTCTTATTTATTCTATTAATTATTTACCATCAATTTTTTCTATTATTAGTATATAAGTAATGAAGTTGAATATGAAGATGCCCAATTTTAAAAATCTTTTAAACGATAAAAACGTGTTATACGTTGTTTTTGTATTAGCCATTTTAAACATTTTAGGTTATTTGCTCGTACAAAATTTAGAAGCAGTCGCATTTTTCTTGGTAGTGGGATTTTTAACAACCTACTTTAGTAAAAATATGATTATTGTTCTTATGGTTTCAATTGTTGCTACATCACTATTTACATCTACTAGACCTCGTGTAAAAGAAGGTATGTCTTCCAAAAAAGGAGATGATGATAAGAAAACAAAAGATACAAAAGATTCAGTTGCTAATTCCAAAAAAAGTGATAATGATATGGCTGATGATGACGACGACGACGACGACGATGCAGTAGATGAAGATGTTAAACCGGCTGAAAGTAGCACAACTGTTTCATCCGGAAAAAAGAACAAACACTTTGTTAGTCACGCTGATAATTTACAAAATGCCTTTACTAAACTTAATGAGACAATTGGTAAAGAAGGTATCGAAGGTTTGACCGGTCAAACTGGTAAATTAATAGAACAACAAGAATCGTTAATGAAAAATATTGAGGGAATGAAACCATTTCTAGATACAGCAGAAAGCTTTATGAATAAAATAGACTTAAGTAGTTTAGACAATATTGGTGGCATGCTTTCTAAATTAGGTGGTGGTGTAGCCAAGTAATTTTACAATGATACAAATAAGCATATAATGAATGCTATAAAAGTGATTCATTGAATACATTGTATGGAAACAAATATTATATATTATTCTCAAGTAATAATATATAATAATCATGTCGAAATGTCCTCCAGGAGTAATATGTTTTGAAAATTTCACATTTATCTATGTAATCATTGCACTATTCGTTATTATTTATTTCATGTATATTAAGCAACGTGATTCAATTGTAAGTACAAATAATAATTCTACTCGCAATATGATGAGTATGAACGCACATACACATCAAAATATAAATTCAAATTCAAATCCGTTTTTTGGTGTGTTTCCTAAGCCCGGACCAAGTCATTCTTTTACAAATACACAAAATGATGTTTTATTGAATCCATATACACCACCTCTAAAAGATGACCGCATAATAATAACAAATGATTATGGTGGAGATGTGAGAGGAAGTATTCCAATTAATATAAATACAAGAGCAGTAGACACTAATTATAGACAGGTTGGACTATTAAAAAGAATGAATGGTCCTGAAATGTTATTACCCTTAATGGGACGTCCACGTTACGTGGGAAGGGATAAGTGGCAATATTATACAATGAGTGACAACAATAATCAAGTAAAATTACCTGTGTCATTTAAATCAAAAAGTTGTACAAGTGAATATGGTTGTGATGAAATATCCAATGGAGATACTGTTTACGTTGATGGTATGAATGCTACATTTCAAGTAACTATGTATGATAACGCTACTATGCAATACTTGCCATTTGTGTAATATATTCCATCTCGAAATAGCTAATAAAAAAAGTATATAATCATACGAATATAATCATACGAATATAATCATACGAATATAATCATACGAATATAATCATACGAATATAATCATAAGAATTTTTATTGTTTTTGGTATCATACACTAAAACTATGTGTTTGTCTTACTCGTTGAGATTTATCTAGTACATTTATTTGTTTATTTCTACAGATAACTGAACAATATGATTTATCAGCATACATATGAGTAGGAATCTGTATATGACGAGAACAAAATCCACAATAATAATTTGGCTGGGTGAAGCTCTGGGTTTTTTTAAAGGGATTATTATTTGTCTTGGTATTGTTTCCGTATGAACCATTTTGTTTGTTTTTTTGTAAAATATATTGTTTTTGTTCCTTATTATTATCTAGTTGAACAAATGGTTGTCCATATTGCTGAATATAGATGCTTTCATCACTATCACCATCACCGTCACGACGACCATGATACAAGGTTCGTTCTATACATTGATTATCAACAGTAGCATTATCCGTAATTTCTTTCGGGAAAATAATGTTTATGATATATGTATAAATATCCATGATAAATTGAGTTATCAATGTCATATTATTTTATTACTTTTTATAACATTATATTTAAATAAAAAGTAATCAATTTTATATTTTTACACATTTGAATATTTTCCAATAATAGGGAACTCAATGAGAAACATTACTATTACCATTTGAATCAATTACTAGAAGTATTATTGACGGAATCATCATTCACGTTAGAATCATCATTCACTTTAGAATCATCATTCACTTTAGAATCATCAATATTATCTGTAGTTTGCTTGGTATGAATAATATTTTCTAACGCATGATGTGCTGTATCTTTACTCCAGTCGCGAACAATAACATCAGTGCCTATTCCAGAACCTTCTCTAGGTATAAGAATATCAATGTTAACACGCTTCACTCCATTATCAACTGTTTCATTTATCTTTAATGTAATATTAGAAGGATCGTCGACACTAGATTGATCACTTGAACCTGAAAATAGATTTTTTGGCATTTTAAAAGATGGGATATTGGGCATCATGTTTTTTAATTTATCAAGTCGTGATGGTACTGGTGTATTATTATCACTCACACTACTATTGTCAATGTTTGTCTCATTAGCGTTATCTATATCATTAACATTACCACTCAAATCATTGACATTACCACTCAAATCATTGACATTACCACTCAAATCATTGACATTACCACTCAAATCATTGACATTACCACTCAAATCATTAACATTACCACTCAAATCATTGACATTACCACTCAAATCATTAACATTACCACTTAAATCATTAACATTACCACTTAAATCATTAACATTACCACTTAAATCATTAACATTACCACTTAAATCATTAACATTACCACTTAAATCATTAACATTACCACTTAAATCATTAACATTACCACTCAAATCATTGACATTACCATTTACATCATTGACATTATTTACATCATTGACATTATTTACATCATTGACATTATTTACATCATTAACCGGAACTACTTGATTATTCTCAGTATTATTTAATTCAATTATGTGTATTGTATTTTGTAGTTTTGTTTTTAGATCTTCGAGCTGTGCTATGCTTGTTTTTTTTGATTGAATTAATTCTTTTTTTGCATTCAATATATTTATTGGCATGTTTGGTGGTTCACTAGACGAATTTAATTCACTTAATCTTTCTTTTAATTTGCTTATTTGAGTGGTAACCTTAGTTATCATATCCTGAAGTGATTTTGGTTCAGGTGATTCAGGTGATTCAGGTAATATTTTAGATCCTGATGGTCCACCCCCCTTCTTATTCGTAGCTAATTTAATTGCGTCTAGTGAATTTTGTAAAGTTTTATTTAGCAGTTCAAGTTGTGCTATACTTTCTGTTTTTATTTGAATTAATTTTGTTTTTGCGTTTAATGTATCTACTGAAAGGTTTGATGATTCACTAGATGAATTTAATTCATTTAATTTTTCTTTTAATTTGCTTATTTTAATGTTATTTTCAGTTATCATATTTGTAAATGATTCATTTCCTAGAGACGTATTAGATCTAGTTTCACTACCACCTATATAAATCTTCAAAGTTTTTTGTTTGAGATGAGTATTACGTTTATGTTTTTTCTGTGATTTATTATATTTACTCTCTTTTTTTCTTAAATGAAATTTTTTCCTAGAGGCATTCTTTTTTGCCTTTATTTTATTTAATCTGTTTTTAGAAAGTTTCATATTATATATTACTTTAAGAAAAGTATTTAGTTCATATTTATTTTGTAATCTTATATTAATATGCCAAGTATAAAATCTGGAAGTCAGTTAAATATGGGTATAAATTCAATTGATTGTTCAAATGCTACCTCTCCAGTAAATATATCAATGTCTACCATTGCTGGTCCATGTCATTTAAAATGTGATTATAATCATGAATATGGTATTTATTCACCTAATATAACCAACAAAGGAAATTATTTATCCTTAAATTACTCTGGAAAAACAAATCCAGTAAAATACAATGACGAGAGTTATACAGTTAATGAAGTGAGAATATATCAACCGTCTCTACATACATATTATCGTGACACACATGCGGATGGTGAAATCTTGATTATACATGGTGGTCCTGGAAAAAACCTGATTGTATCTGTTCCATTTATTAGTGGTGGAAAGAATGATACCGGATCAGCCCAGTTAGGTAAATTATTGGAAGAAGCTGCTTCAAGAACACCTACAGTAAATGATGCAGTTACCGTTTCTGTAGGAAATTTCTCTCTAGATAATTTTATACCCGATAGAAAAGGGTATTATTCATATACAGGTACTCTACCATACAAACCATGTAATGGTATTTATTCATACATTGTTTATAATATAGACGATGCTCTAAATATTAAAGCAAGTGTTTTAGACAATATGAAAAAAATTATGAAAACTACATCTGTACTTGTAAAAAACAGTAGTGTATTTTACAATGAAAAAGGTGCCAATTCAAAAAATAATGATGATACTATTTACATTGATTGTCAACCTGTAAACTCGTCCGGGGAGATATTAGTCCAAGAAGGGGCAATGGCTAGTAGTGATGGACCTTCGGCTGATTTGGTACAGTTAGAATCATTTGGATATATTATACTCGTAGGAGTAATTGCGTATGGTGTTATATGGGGAGGAAATTATTTACTACATAAGCTAAGAGTAAATAATGCCAAGGTATCACCAGAATAAATCATAAATAATCATAAATAATCATAATTTAACATATGATTATTTATATTTGTTGATGTTTTCGTTCATTTACAGTATAGTTAAATGATAGAAATAGCGTCATGAACATCCATAGCATTGTATGTCTCATCGCTCATAGGTTTATAGTCTAAGTTACTAGGGCCAGCACTCTCTACTAAAGGAGCCATTTGCTTAACAACTTCTTCTTCTAAAGTAACAGGAAATTGGTTGAACGCACTTAAGTGACCACTTTTCTTCATCTCAGTAGGCAAGTAACGTTGAATAGCTAATGAACCACTAGAATGACTGGAACGACGGATTAATTCATAAGCAGCGAATAAACCAATAACACCAAGAATAGGATGACATTTAGCCAACAAATAAAAAGCAGCAAATATAACAACAACATTGCCATAGACATTGTCAATTAAATTAGCTAGGAAAGCAGGAGTTTGGATATTGAGAATACTGTATAAAATCAGTGCGACTAATAAAGCCAAATGGTGTGAATTACCTTTTTTGAGAAAATGTTGATAGGATTCCATATATCATATTATTATATTTTTTATTTTCCATTTACTAGTTTAAGTTTAAGTTTAAGTATGATTATTATTTGTTATTAAAATTGAATAAACATAACACGTATATATTTATTATACAACACCCAATATGACGACAATTTTCAATTCCAATTCTAATTCCAATTCTAATTCTTATCTAGGAAAAAAAGGATATACTTTATTAAAATCTGAATTAACGAGCAAGGAACAAACATTTATTAGAGAAGGATTGACTGTTAAACCATATCTTCCTAAATCACCAGTTCAACCGGAACCATTTATTCTTTACAGAGAATCTCCCAAAAAATACTATCTACCTAGGTATTTTGGTACAGATAATTTCGGTGATTTTAAAGAAAACAAAGTTCCTTCGGGTGATGACATTGATCTAACATTCCATGGTGAAATGAGGGAATATCAAAATAATATTGTAAATAAATATATTCAATTCGTAAAGGGGAGTGGTGGCGGATTATTGGATGTAGACCCTGGTAAAGGAAAGACGGTAATGGCTCTTTATATTATTGCCAAATTGAAAAAAAAAGCACTTGTTATTGTTCATAAGTCGTTTCTATTAAATCAATGGATAGAGCGAATTGAACAATTCTTACCAAATGCGCGTGTCGGAAAAATACAGGGACAAATTATTGATATTGAAAATAAAGACATTGTTATTGGAATGTTACAATCGCTTTCGCAAAAAAATTATCCGGAAAATATGTTTGATTGTTTTGGTTTATCTATTTACGATGAGACACACCATTTAGGAGCAGAGGTATTTAGTCGTTGTATGATGAAAACGATGACTAATTATACGTTAGGATTATCAGGAACCATGCAAAGAAAGGATGGATTGACCAAAGTGTTTAAAATGTTTTTGGGCGATATTATTCACAAAGAAAAGACGGATACAAGTGAGCATAAAGTCATTGTAAAAGCAATCAATTACAAAGTGGATGATGAAGAGTTTAATGAAATTAAATATGATTATAGAGGGAACCCATTGTATAGCACTATGATTTCCAAGTTATGTAGTTATAATCATCGTTCCGAATTCATATTGAAAGTATTAGAAACAGAACTACAACAAAATCCCGAACAACAAATCATGATTTTAGCACACAATAAATCACTTATTACCTATTTACATATGGCGATAGAACATCGTAATATTGCTACTGTAGGATATTATATTGGTGGTATGAAGGAAGCGGATTTAAAGGCGAGTGAAAGCAAAAAGGTGATTATTGCTACCTATGCCATGGCATCAGAAGGACTTGATATTAAGACTCTCACATCATTAATCATGGCATCACCGAAAACAGATGTCTGTCAATCTGTAGGACGAATTTTAAGAACAAAACATTCGTCCCCGTTGGTAATAGATATTATAGATACTCATGATATATTTGAGAAACAATGGCAGAAAAGACGACAATATTATATGAAACAGAAATATAATATCATTTCGTGTGATAATAACACATACTTGAACAATGTGTGGCAAACGGTTTACGACCCGTTGAAAAGTGCCGAAAGTATTAAAAAAATAAAGAAAAAGGATGATCCATTAAAAGGTATATGTTTGATTAAGCTGTAATTATAAGAATAATACTTAGTTATAAGTATTTATTTATCACAGTGATTATATGGAGTAAATGGTGGGGGACTTGCTAAACCAGAATTATTGGCTGTTAAATCACCACCAACTGAATATCCGTGACTATTTGGTACATTGGACATGTATTGGTCATAACCACCTCTTTGTTTATGTCTATGAGATCGACGTTTTTTTCCGGAATGTCTTCTTTTTTTACTAGACATTTTTCTACCTTTATGACTCTTACGTTTTCCGTGAGATTTTCTTCTTCTCATACCACCTGTTAAATTGTGTTGTTTGGATGCTTCCATATTGGTATCGCTGTTTTGACCTGTGGATGAATAACTAGTATAAGTGGCTTTTCCTGGCATATCGTCAGGTTGTTTTTCAGCAAATGAATGACCATATCCTCCACGATGAACACGTTTTTTTCTGCGAATAGTGCTACGACTTTTACGAACATGTGTTTTGCTAGACTTCTTGTGTTTTTTACTTTTGTTTTTTCTCATACGTTTGCCTCCTCCTTGTACAACTTGATACAGACCTTTTTGTTGTAAAGCTAATTCGCTACCAGACCCCCCACATCCAGAGACGGCACCAACCTTGCTTGAAAATCCAGGGTTTGAAAAATGAGCATTTGATTCATTGACTAATCCATGTGAAAGAGGAAATAATGACATATATATATACTTGTGATAAAAAGAATTATTGATTAAATGACTGTCTATAATGATTTATTTGACTATGTGGATTATACTTCCTATGTCCAGGTTGTCCGTTTGATTGATTTGATTGATTATTGTATTGTTGATTATGATTATTGTATCGTTGATTATGATTATTGTATCGTTGATTATTATGGTTTGGTTGATTTGAGTGATTACGTTGACCACTTGAATTATTATTGTTGTTATTGTTGTTACGATATGTGTTATTTTGTTCTAAACGTTGTTTTGCGACATCCATCGACGAACGCGTCGCGATGATTCCACGTTCAATAATTTTTAAAGGAACATACACGTTGTGTTTTTTATGGAACGCACATTCCATAGTAACACTTTTGTCTAATTTCACGAATTTATCTTCACGAATGTCTTCAAACTCTTCGTCATCATCACTTTCTTCCAAAGCATCTAAATTACGATTTTCCTTAATATTTCTAAATATCTTATTCATCATAACACTTGTTTTATAATCAGGTACAGCAGCAATGTCATATTTCTCTAAATCGCCATAATTATTTTTAACATATAAATGGTATATGTCGTTTTGTATATCCGGTTTAATTAAAAATACCTTATTATCTTGTTCTTCTATAGAAGATGCTTTATAAATAGTTGAACAATATGTTTGTTTTTTATCATTAAAGTTTCTCTGTTGAATAGAATAAATTTCATAAGGTAATTGCTTCGCAACATCAATCGCAGTTTCAAATGTAGTTTCTATGATTGGCATACCTAAACATATACCATTTTTTGTCATTACTGTTTGTTTTAGTTCATTATCAAATATATGCTTTAACAAAGTCATTTTACTCAATTCACTTGAGTCTTCAATATTTTTTCCTTTGTAAAAATGAATATTTTCCACAGAAAAAAACTGATTACCATTTACATTGAATAATGTTCCGTACATGATCGTACCAAGAACCATTTTTTTCTCAAACATCTGTGGTACAATGAACATATTTTTTATGGAATTTTGTACTCCCGTATTCATTTCAATAAGAATACAAACCTTTTTATCTTGAAAGTAAGTGAACCATACTAAATGTTTCACACCTTTCGGTATTAAATAATATAGTTCGCTGGAAACTTTCTTATGGATATTTTCATAAGAAAGTTTCAATATAGGTAGTCGTTTTAACAACTCGTTTTTATCATTATGACTAAGTCTCATATATATATTGTAATTGATAATCTTTAAACCATTTATCATATACGTTTACTCTAATCGCATACTAAAACGAAGAATAACTATTTGATTCAAATGAATTAGTCATAATATTTTCACCAGTCATTATACCGTCATTACTATTTAGATTCGCTACCACTTGAATACCATTTGTGTCCCCTGTAGTAGCCATACTAGATTTCTTGGTTTCACTCAATTCTTTTAAATAATTTTTTAATTCATTTTTCATATTTGAGTTAGTTTTTGAATTAGTGTTTGAATTTTCAATACCATCATTTATTTGTTTACTAGATGAGTATATAGGATTTATCATAGTATCAAATAATGCGTCATATTGTTTCTGTGGTTTATTTACTAAATCTTTTACTTTGGGAGTTGTCAGATTTGTTTTAAAAAATGTAAACAAATAATGAACCAATACTATTACTATTAATGATATAATACTCATTTGAATAATCCAAGGAAGCATGTTGTTATATATTATTTATAAAGTTTTAATAGTGATAAAAACGTAATCATTTCTTCCTTTATCGATTCAGTAATTTCATTTTCATTTACTTCAAATGATATTTTTTTTGTATTATTGTCATTAGAATGTATACTATTTTCCAATATAAGTGTCAGTAGACTATTCGAATGTAATTTATATTTTCTAATTTCCTTTTTTACATATGTTATGTCTAATGGAATTGTATATACTTCTTTTCTCACAACATCATCTTCTTTATGTAGACGAAAACTAATTTCATTGCTAAACTGATATTGTTGACAATGATATGATTTATACAACTGATATACTTTATTATTTACAATTTCATAAGATACAATACCGTCTGCGTCCTCTGTATTTTTATCATGAGTATTAATATTTTCAAATTGTAAAACATGATGTTTTGTTCGAAAATATTGTTCTATTGCTTTAGTTGATGGATTTATTATATTCACTTGATTCATAATAACATTTAATGTTTTATCTTTATTGAATTCAGGATAGAGTAATATCATTATTAATATAATAAGGAAACCATTTAAACCTATTCTATAATTGATAATTAGTTATGGTAAATATCGTACTGGTTGAAAAGACTGGAGAATTAAAAGAAAGTAAATATGTAGAAGAAAAAAATGAGTTATACAAGAAATGTAAATTCAAAAAAGGTGATGGTTTTGAACTTAGACATACATGGACTGTTAAGAATAAGAATAAGAGTAAATATTCGTTTACATCCATCTCTTTGTATGCGCGTGATAATGGTAAAGCAACTACTGAAAATAAATATGATTTTCCACCTCCAGTAGATAACATTTTATATTTTGGATGTATTGCTCTAGTTGCGTATAATATTGAATCTAGTGATAAATGTAATGTTATGGTGGATTTAACAGTAGAAGAATGGGACAAATTTTATGAAGAATTATTTGGTGGGTTTGAGAATTTGGCCGATACCGTCGACGAAGATGAGAATGAATTAGATGAATTGGCAAATGTTCCAGCAGAAATGAAGACAAAGTCTGGATATTTGAAAGACGATTTCGTAGTTGATGATAATGTAACAGATGGTACAAATAATAGCACGGATGATGAATGGGGTGATGATAATGATACATCTGAATTAGAACTTGAGGAATATAGTTATAGTGATGAAGATTAATTAATTTATGTATAACAAAAAATTGATTAAAGAAATGACGTTATAATACAATTAATAATATAGAATGTATAAAATCGAGAATCCAGATGATTTTAGAAAAAATATAGTTGAAAAACTAAAAATTGAGCTGAACAATGAAACAATTTGTATCAATTTGGAAAAAGGTATTTTCAATTATGCACTTGAACATGCTGATAAATTAAATGTTGTAAAAAAATGGGATAACAATTATTTTGTGAAAATATATTTGGACAGACTGAGAACTATTTGTATTAATTTAAAAAACGATACTATAAAAAAATCCATGATGGACAAAACGATTCAGGCACATACTCTGGCATTTATGACACATCAAGAAATGCGACCAGATAAATGGGATGAACTTATACGGGAGAAGGAGATTAGAGACGAAAATAAATATGAGCCTAAATTGGAAGCGTCTACTGACGATTTCAAGTGTTGGAAATGTAAGTCAAAGAAATGTACCTATTATCAATTACAGACTCGTTCAGCTGATGAACCAATGACAACGTTTGTGAATTGTTTAGATTGTGGAAACAGGTGGAAGTGTTAGGTTGTATGATAACATAATAAATATAATAAGTATAATAAATATAATAAGTATAATAAATATCACAAATCATAAAAATAATAATAAACATATTATTATTTTTATTCTTCGCCGAATTATTTTCGACGTATTTTTTTAGTTTTGCGTTTATTTTTGTTTTTATCCGATTTTTTTGACGTTTTACGAATTGTTTTTTTCCTTTTTATTTTACGTTTACCTCCAGATACAATAGTTGGACTAGGACTTTTTGGTTTTGGTTCTGGATTTGATGAAGCATTATTACGAATAAGTGTTGTATCTAAATTACTATTTGATGACATGTCTGTGAAAACAAACAAATTTTTGGTACCATCTAATGGTGCTTTAGCGGATAATATATTATAATCCGTAACATGTTCAATTGAGTTTTTAAAATCTCCAAATGTATAATTAATATCTTCTGCTTCAATTGCTTTTTCTGCTGAGCTAGTAGTGAGTTGTTTACGTATCTTACTTTTATTAGCATCTCCTTCTTTTTGGTTCCTTAATTTACTTAGATCAAAATAAACTACTCCTCCATTGTTTATACCTGATTTAGGTGATGGATATATAATAGTACGACATACTGTATCACCTGCGATAGTTCGTATAACTTCTTTACTTGCCTCTCTAGATTTTAAAGGATTCGCACTTGCCAGAAACTCAAATGGATCTAATCCACCCGCAAATGAAATTCCATTGTACATGATATGATATCCCATAGGCATTTTTAACAAACTAGGTGATTTATACTTGGATGCTTTTCGCTTCTCCTTTGTGTCAACACAATCAAGAGGCATATTATAATCCATAGTAATAGCTAATTTATCTGGAATTGGTTTTCTAAGCCATGCATTTTTCTTTTTTGTCCAACATCTAGTACTCGCACTATTTTTTATTTGAACATAGCAATCACTTGTCACTGCTTTTCTAGTTTTAGCACCAGTGGTAACTATATCTGAACAAGGATGATGATAGCTACCTTTTAATGGTAACGATGTAACCGGATCACGATACATTGTATTACGAACATACGTTATGCGACCTACAATATTTACTTGTTCATTACCTTTTCGTGATTTCTTGATTTGTTCAACCATTTTTTTACATTCATTATTTAATTCATTTCCAATATCATCTGTTAAACAACAAAATAAGTTTGATAATGATGTACTTAAAACTCTTGGTGAAGCAATACTAATACAACATATATTTGGATTTAATAAAGCATAATCACCTTCTCTATATTTTTTATTAGATGTAATATGTGCTACCCATAAATAGGCGAACATTGTAGTTAAACCACCACCTAAAGAATGCCCTGTAGTTAAAATCTGTTTTTCTTGGGTTCCTAATTGATTACTTACATAAGTCATGGCGTATAGAATGGAATGAATATTTTCAGCAATCAATTTAAAAATACCGGTCAAGTATTCTTCTGGTATATCAGCTTCCTTACCTATTATACCTGGTGTTAATGATGATAATTTTGTATAACTTCCTGCCGATTTAACACTATAGGTTCCACGAAAAGCAACTGTAATTAAATTAGGCATTCGTTTATCACCGAATATATATATTCCACCATAATTTGAATTTGCTATTTGAATAAATACTAAATTGGAATCTGGTTTACAATCTTCTAAATCGAATTGACAATTAGCATCAGTCTTAGATATTCTTTGCTCTCCTAAAGCAATATTTATTTTTTTTGCTAATGGTAAAAATTGTAAATGAAGTTGTTCTTCACCAGATACGTCAACAATTGATGAATCATTTCCACCACTTTGCGTATTTGATAATGGTTCTGGCTTTATAGGTTGTTCCTGTTTTGTAGCGGGTGATGTTTCTATAGATGTAGTAGGTTCTAATTTTGTATCAGATGTATATATTTTCAAACCAAATTTTTCACTACCATTCGTTAAACCAAACATTTGTTTATCGTTCATAATACTTTTTATTCCATTCGTTTTGACTTGAGTATTGATTGCTATCAACATTTCTTCCGTAATAATAGGACCAAATATTTCTTGATAATATCGCAAAAAATTATGATCTGTACAATAGGCAAGTCTAGCATAGATTGTAGATAAAAAAGTTACAAAATTTATATTTCCGTAAACATCTGTAAACCCTTCTTCACTTGGTATATTTGTATTTGTATTTGTTTCTGTATTTGTTTTGTTTTTATCATTAGTAGATGTTGTAGGTTTTGACGTATTATCTTTCTGGTTATTCACATCATTAGAATTAGAATTAATATCATTCTTATCATTCTTTTTATATAATGTAGTGCCATTGGGTGTAGAATATGTAACTCCCATTTATATTATATTGTTATTATTATTATTATTATTGTTATTATTATTATTATTATTATTATTATTATTATTATTATTATTATTGAAAATGATTAGAGTAATAATAATTTATTTTATTGTAAAATTTCTAAATCTTTAAGATGCCAATATTCCGATGACCCGTTAGGCAATGGTCTACGAATAATTACTGGAATTGATTTTTCTTCAAGTTCTTTCAAAGCAATTAAATAACCGTCAATAATAGGAACATTCATTTTTATCATAGGCCTAGCACCATTGTTTAATTGTTTTGCTCTTAAACCTAATATTCGTGTTTTTTCGTACTTTGTTAAAATAGGAATTGTTTTATGTAAATCATCTATAATAATATTTTCCTTATTACGTTGTACAGAAGCCAATTGATAAATTTCGTCGTAATTATGGTTTACTGATTCAGGGTGCTGGTCCAATATATAATTTTGTCTCATTTCTTTATCAAATTTTTGTAAATATTCATCATCTTCTTCGTCATCATCATCAGATTCGTAATCAGAATCATTCTTTTCAAAATTAACAGGAATGTCTAAAATAGGTGTTTGTAATTCTTCTGTATTTTTTAATTTACCTGATTTAATAGTTGATTTTTTCTTACTAGACAACTTATTATTATCATCCATAATTGAATCATCACCATCTAATGAATTTGTTATACTATCGTCGTCGTCATCATCATCATCGTCATCATCACTTGGAACTTCATAATTATCATCATCACTACCATCGATATCTTCATCATTATCAACATTGGTTTCATTGTCTTCATCATCATTAATACCATTATCTACATCATCGTTTGCTCCATTATCTAAATCATCAATATTCATAGATTTTATAGCATTTTGCTTGGTGTTTTTTTTCTCTTCATTACTCATTGGAAATGTAGGTGATATTGGTTGTAATTCGTCAACATATGTATCATTGTCGCTCATGTTTTCAATATTAGATTGTTCTAAATCACTCATTCTTATTATAATATATTATTATTACTTTTAAATAACATCAACTTTTATTAAAAAAATTGTTTTTCACAATTAGGTATTTTCCCTATTATTATCATATCATATGATAAACCAGTATCATATGATAAACCATTTTACATGTTCTATATTTATTAATTGTTCTTTTCTGTTTTCCAAACTGTATCACATTTGGCACAGAGATAAATGTATAGTTTATTTAAATCATCATATCGTATATAAATTACTTCTCTGTCACTCAAATTTTGTCCTTCTGTATTATGATTACTAGTACACTCGCTATTAGGACATTTGATTGTATTGATTCGTGGTAATGTCGGGTCTAATTTTGTATATTCATTAATTATATGATTGTATTTTTGTTCATTTTTCTTTAATTGTGTTTTGGAAACACATATATTTTCTTTTGTTAAATTTGTATCTTCGTGACCACAATTTCTACAATAATATATTAATTTATTTTCTTCATCAGTTGAAATTCTGATGTAATACATGTTGTCGCATTTGTCGCAAAAGTGCATCTTGTCTTTGAATATTATATATATTATTATTTATTTCCTTTCAATTTTATATTATTTTTTTGATTTAACAAATTGATAATATATAACAATTCATATGTATTTTACATATCCAACGCCATAAACCTATCATAAGTCCGTTTCCAATCAATTGTAATATTCATATTGTAAATACCTGTTTTTACGTGAGTCGATTCTTGTGTTTTTTTCTCTTCTAAAATTGTTTGAAGAGCATCCTTATTTTTCATAAACATGTATTTCATTTCCTCTTTAAATATCTCATTAAAAGGGGTAATGGTTGTTCCATTGTCTTTTGATAACAATCGAGTAATCGTAAAATCAAAATTTTTATAATAAATAATATTATTGTATTTGGCAACATCTGAATGTTTTTCAGTAAACCCTGGTTCATGAAGTAAAGGCATATTATCCATTATACTCACAATAGTCAATAAAATAGTCCGTATACTTTGACATCCCGTCCATGGATCACCTTTCCATGTATTTAAAATAGATAGACACATTTTACCAGAACGATACATGTTGGGATGGAATCTTGTTTCACCATCATTTGTTTTAAATTCTACTTTGGGGGGTTTGTGTGGATAATCATATGGAAATTGAAATTCAAAAAAATAGTTTCCTCCGAAATATTGAGAGTCTGGTGGTCCACAAATATACACATAACCTTTCAATATATTCGTATCGTCGTGTTTGTAATATATACCATGACTATCCAATGGATGTTTTATCATTTCTCTCACATCTTTTAATAAACGCTTAGTCGTTTCTTTCGACAGAACAATGGTGTTGTCTGGTAATACACTATTTAATGACGCATTATTCGTTGAATTATCTTCCATTTAATCTATATATATATCATATTGATTATGGTTTATGCCAGTTACTTATAATATTTATTTTGTTATCTTAAGTATTCGTGGAACGTGAGATGTTTAGAAGCATTAAGAATATATAGTAGTTGTATTACCTATTTATATCCTCTATATTTTTGTTATTCGTTCGTGGCTGTTTTATTTTGGAATTTAAAGGGATACAATTTATTAAATAAAAAATTGACCTAAAAATATTCTGCATATATATTACATATTATATCAAACATGAAACAATCATTTGAATCTTATTTAAACACGTGTTATTCTCAGAGGGGTGAAGGACATACACATACCAGAATAGGTGATAATGCTTTGTCTATTAAAGGAGGCACATATACAATCAGGAATCTTCCCGAATTTTATTCCAAGTATGTGAAACAAGTATTTCAAGATGGTAAATTTGAATTTCTCACAGAAAAGCAACACTTGGAAAAGGGACCTGTTATGATCGATTTTGATTTTAGATATGATGTTTCTGTTGAAACAAGACAACATACTATAGATCATATAACCGACATTGTTGATTTATATTTTCAGGAGATTATTGAGATGTTAAATATTCCATCCAATTCCAAAATTCCTGTATTTGTATTTGAGAAGGATAATGTAAATATGCTAGAAAATGTTACAAAGGATGGTATTCATATGATTATTGGAATTGATATGGAGAGACCTTTACAAATTATTCTACGTAATCGAATATTGACAAAAATTAAAGATGTATGGAATGATTTACCACTGGTCAATACATGGGATGAAGTATTAGATGAAGGAATCACAAAAGGTACAACTAATTGGCAATTATATGGATCCAGAAAACCAGGCAATGAGCGATATATTTTAACAAATAGTTATGATGTTGAAATAGATGAACATAAAGAATTGTGTTTACATATAAATGATGTAAAGAAATTTGATCTAAAAAACAATTTCCAATTGTTATCCGCTCAATATAAAGGACACGTATACTTTGAGATGGTAGACAGTATACGCAACGAATATGAATCTATTAAACATTCAAAAAAATCTAAACCAAAAAGTAAACTACGAATAGTTGACAGTAATAAAAATTATGATATTAATGATATTACGAACCAAGATATATTAGACGAAGCTGTTGAACAATTCTTAGATGATAACGATGCGAAAGATTATTATATCAAGGAAACACACCAATATACTATGTGTTTGACTGAAAATTATTGCGATCCGTATGATAAATGGATTCGTGTTGGATGGGCTTTGAAAAATACACACGAGTCGTTATTCTTGACATGGATTGCGTTCAGTGCCAAATCCAGTAAATTCGATTTCGACAAAATACCGGATTACTATGATATGTGGTCAAGATTCAGCAATACAAATGATGATTGTCTAACGTTTCGTTCCATTATATATTGGGCAAAACAAGATAATTATATCAAATACAAAGAAATTCGTGAAGAAACAATTAGTTATTTTATAGATAAAACGATTGAAAGTCCTACTGACTTTGATTTTGCTCAAGTATTATATCAAATGTATAAAGATGACTATATGTGCGTTTCCATAAAGAAGGATATTTGGTATATGTATACAAACCATCGTTGGGAAGAAAATGAGGGTGGAACTGGATTAAGAATGTCTATTTCAACTGAGTTATACGAGATTTATTTTGAAAAATTTCAAACAATCATTAAATTAATGTGTAGTGGAACACTTGATACATCAAGTGATGAACATGCGAAATTAAAGGATAATACAGTGAAATTAAAGGAGATTACTACGAAGTTAAAGACACGTGGTGTCAAGGATAATATTATGCGTGAAGCAAAGGAAATATTTTATGATCGTTCCTTTATTGAAAAGGTTGATTCAAATCCACGATTATTATGCTTTAACAATGGTGTTATTGATTTTGAGACCAAGGAATTCCGCAATGGTAAACCAGACGATTATTTATCAAAGTCTACCAAAATTAGCTACATCAAATTAAATACAACTAAACATGCGAATATAATCGATGAAATAAATGATTTTATGACAAAATTGTTTCCCGACCAAGAATTACGTAATTACATGTGGCAACATTTGGCATCCACTCTTATTGGTGAAAACAACGATCAAACCTTTAATATTTATAATGGTAATGGTAGTAACGGTAAATCAAAATTGGTTGAGTTAATGACCTCTTGTTTAGGTGAATACAAAGTAACCGTTCCAATTACGTTGATTGCTTCTAAGCGTAATGCTATTGGTGGTACATCCTCAGAAATTGTCCAGTTGAAGGGATGTCGTTACGCAGTGATGCAAGAACCAAGCAAAGGTGACCGTTTGAATGAAGGTATTATGAAAGAAATCACTGGTGGGGATCCTTTACAAGGTCGTGCTCTATTTCAAGATAGTATTACATTTATCCCTCAATTCAAGCTAGTTGTTTGTACGAATACATTGTTAGACGTGAATAGTAATGATGAGGGTACATGGAGAAGATTATGCGTCTGTGAATTTAAATCCAAGTTTTGTAAGAAAGAGGATTTTGATGACGAGAGAGAACATCAATTTGAATTGGATAAAAAATTAGGTATCAAGTTTGCCAAATGGGCTCCCATATTCATTTCCATGCTTGTTGAAAAGGCATATATAAGTGATGGTCTTGTCAATATTTGTGATGCAGTCAAAGCTAGCAGTTCTAATTACAGAAACACACAAGATTTCTATAGTGATTTCATATCAGACAAGGTAAAGAAAATGGTTGGTGGTAAGATCAAGGAGACTAGTCTATATGAAGTATTTAAATCATGGTTTCAATTACATCACGGTAAGAATGTACCACGTGGTCGCGATTTATTTGAGTTCATGACCAAGAAGTTTGGAAAAAAGGTAAGAGGTGTATGGAATGATATATCCATCGTATATGACGATTTAGATCCTACCATGGATGATGATTGTGAGGAGGATTAAACCTAATAAAAATACAGGGTTGGTAGAATATAGGAATAGGATAGAAAAATAAAAACTACAATAAAAATTATATACATTTTTTATGTATATAATTTGATTTACGTTATGATTTTGATTTACGTTATGATTTTGATTTACGTTATGATTTTGATTTACGTTATGATTTTGATTGGTCGATATTTATGTGCTATTTTAGTAAATTGTCCAACTTCATGTGTCATGGTCATATAATAATATTTACTTTCTTGTCTATAATGTGTAAACGCATATTTGAAATAAGGAGCATCTTCTTGTGAGATTCCGTTTGTATAAATTTCTCTATAACTATGATATACTTTATTCGTGTCCCATACACGAGATTTATTGTACCAATCAAGCATAATATCTTTGAATAATTGTATATATGGATATGGGTTTTCTAGTTTAGATGGAATAAATTCAGCTATTAGATAGCGCAATTCAGGAGGTAATCTCTCTAGACGGTTTGTTTTATATGACTTGTTGTAATACATTATTGTATATAATTAAAATTCGTTTGTTTTGAATAGTACAGTTACTTATATTCAATTCAATTTTATTCAATTCAATAGTGTATTTACATTCTGGTAATTTATTATAAATTCAAATAAACCCATTTGGTGCTACCCATTACCGATTTATAAATTCCTACTAATGAATCAATAATAAAATAAATAATGGTTGGATATAATATCATGCCTATAACCATAAGCCATAATTTCTTATCATGATATTGTTTTTTCATGACAATTGTTACAATAACCAATATAACGAAATATTTATATAATGTAGAAAATAAATTGGACCACCAACTTGCATTCTCATTTTGTTCACTTTCATAATATGTTTTTCTGTCCGATATTTCAATCGTATGAATTTCACCCTCAACACCACCTTTTAATTTCTTATTTTGAGCGATTAACATATCATATAGATCTTGAACACTTGTCATGTTAAGTAACTGTCCCTTATAATATTCAAAGGTTTGTTGTAGACCAGCCATCATTAATTCGTGCTTTTCTATCATAGAACGTTGCTTATTTAATGCGGTTTGTTTATATCTATCGTAATCTAGTGCCGACTGGTCTGGCAATATGGCATTTTGTTCTGCTTGATATGATGTTAAAAAAGAAGTTGCTGTATCTACGGTTTTACTCATCATCTTGTTAAATTTTTTCACATCAATATGGTCTCCTAATGTATCAGCCGTTATACATTTACCACTATTTGCAGGAGGTTTCTTTGCTTCTTGTTGCTCTTTATAATCTGGATCAAAGTTAGATACATTTGGTTTTGACATATTATTTATACTAATATATCAAAATATTTAAAACTAAATATAAATATTTTTCGTTCTTTTCTCTGTTGTTTTCTCTCTGTTGTTTTCTCTCTGTTGTTTTCTCTCTGTTGTTTTCTCTCTGTTGTTTTCTCTCTGTTGTTTTCATTTTACATATTGTCTTTGTAATAGGGTGTTACGCAACGTTTGTTAATACTATCCCATACCGTTCCAAACTTATTGTCTTTTGGACAACATGCTGCTCCCCAACATGATACATTTGTGTCTCGTGCGATTGGTTGGTCAGCACTAGATAAATCATTTGACACTAATTTGTCAACTTCATTTGGATAAAACGGGAAGTTGTATTCCGAAAAAACCATATTATCACGTCTCATGATATCAATTATTTGAAGACCTACGATAACAATGGCTAAACCTATTAAAATAGACATAATTATCAATGAAATATTTTTGGGTACAAACTCTTTCTTCATTAATATGCCTAAAATTAAAATAGGAATACAAAAATAAACTATTGTTTTCATAACATTTGTTTGAGCACTGTATTTTTCACTATAATAATTATTTATTTCAGCCATACGACGAGTATTATATCTTGATTCATCCAATGAAGACAAATTATTCTCTACATTTTTTAATTCATTTTTAACTATTCCACCAACTGCCATTTCATTGACTAAACTATTTCTAGATAAAGCCACATTTGATTGAATTGACGCATAATTGTTGCTCATTGATATATATAAACTCGATTTCAAATGTTGTAATTCTTGAATTTTTTGTAATATTCGATTTTGCTTATTCACATCCGGATTTGATTGAACATTTAAAGCTTCTAAATTAGAATACATTGTTTGTATTTGTTCATCTATTTGCTCGATTGTATTCATAGTTTGTTCTGTATTTCCATTATTTTGTTGAAAACTTTGACCTTCCATGTTTTATATATAATATCATTAGAGATTATATATAATTTCAAGCAATAATATACTTTATACTTTATACCGTAAATGTTCAACGATGTAAAACTAGACATACATTCTGTTACTATTTATTTCAGGACCTTCATAGCACCAATTGTTATACCAAGTGCTAATATACTCCATAAAATGTATTTTTGATTATAACTTAACATTTGTATTTGAGAATCTTCTTCCAGTGCATCGAAATGAGGTCCAAAATCATTTTTTGTTTTAACTTCCTTATATGTATTTTCATATTTGGATAAATTGTTCTTCATTCTTTTATATTCATTCAATAATCGCTTATTTAATTTCACATCTTCTTTGCTAAGAATTGCTATTTTTTCATATATGGTATCTAAAATTGTATTCAATTTATTATATTGTTCTTTTATATTTCCCATTTCTTTTTTAGAAATGGTTCCTAGACCACATGTAATATTATCATTCATATCACCCGAGTTTGTATATCCATCCAATTTACCTTGATATGAAAAATCTACAGTCTTGCTACAACTATTATTATTTGTAATAGTTTTATTTCTAACATACAAATCACCACCTTTGTATTGACGCTTGCCTTTGGGCCACATATTCTCATTCTTTATCCAATAATTATTACCACTCATATAAAATCCACCTGAACCTGGAGTATCTAAACATTTCTGTTTTACTTGTTCCAATGTTAATCCCGAACCATGCGTAATATCATTACCGTATGAATCATATCCAGGCATGTGTTGAAAGTCTGTTCCATATCCAGTTATCATGTTGTCAGGATATCTCTTTCGTGATAAATCGTCTGTTATATAGTATGTATTTCCTACGTCAGAGTTATTAGCACCTCTAGTCTCATATGTAGCATACGCGTCATATCCAGGAATCCATGACCAATTATATCCCCACCACCAACTGCCACTTCTACTCCATCTGCCAGAAACGGTTTTCCCCATTCTACCAGCTCCTGGCACATTTGGACAATCTCCTGAATTCCTGGCTCTTCCACCTCCACCAATGTAACAACCACTTTTCCCTCCACCACGATTTTGCCCAAGTTGAAATACATTTGAACCCATATCTTGAGCTCTTTTTGCGCAAGATTCTATTGTGGTATTTCCTAAATCTGTTTGATATGCGCCTGGTGATTGTGAACATTGAACAAACTTTTGTCCAGTTGTTTCATTTGGATTTGTTACATATAAATTCCTTCCAGCAGAAGTACATGATTGATTCATCGTAACAGATGTTCCACGAATCAACTGCTCGCCACCAACCTTTACCATATCACCCTGTTTTATATTTGCCAATGAAACCGATGGTCCATCGTCTGGTAATACAATCGGTGCGTTAGCCCAGTCCAAGGGACAACCATTTTTGCCTTGCATGGAATCACCTGTTTGTGGATTTGGTATTCTTTTCCATACACCTCTCTCAGTAACATAACCTACATCACCGGTAGGATCTTTTAAATATGTATTTGCAAACTGATTGTTTTCTATATTGCTAGCGGATATGTAATCACGCGATTCATCTATCAAATGTTTCACAGATTGATTATAAACTTGTAATTGTCTAGTAAATTTATTTTGTAAGTCTTTCAATTCATCAAAATCAGCCATATTTTTTTTTACAACAAACCCATCCGTATTTTGTATTGTCATTATAGTATATTATATTATCATATTATTAAAAATATCATAAAAATATCATAAAAATATCATAAAAATATCATTTTACACACATATTTCGTTTGTTGATATAACGATAATTATATTACACCAATAATAGGATATACTAAATAATAAGAAATATAATACCATAATGTAGAAAAAAATGAAAATATAGGTCCATATATACGGTTACCTAGTATATAAATCAATATCGTTAGAATTAAATATACATAAATCGGTATCTCATTTGATTGTTGTGAGTATAAATGAAATATTATAAATAATAATGTCAATACTAATACTCCCCAGGTTCCATAATTCGTATAACTGGATAATTGTCTAAAATGACTATCTTCTTCTTCTGCTGAATAATTTGGTTCACTTATTAACTTATTTATTTCCTGTCTGTCTTTTTTTAATCGTTTTAATACATTTTCTAAATTATTATGTTGTAAAGATGATTGGACATTTAAAACAGTAGATGTCTGTTTTAAACCATTGTTATCACTATTTACCTTTTGACTCAATTTTTGTATTTCATCTTGTAACCTTTTCATCTGGTTTAATATTTGTTCACCTTCTTTCCCTCCTAAACGAGTGGTACCGTTGGGAGGTATAGAAGTAACCACATTTTGTTGATATTTTGAGCTACTTATTTCACCACCAGTTATTCCAGCAAAACATGATTTGTTCCATTCATTTCCAATATCTTCCGGGTAATACACAATACTAGAAAATGATGTTTCCTTATCATGTACTGCTTTTAATTTACAATCAGTTAAATTGTCAGATTTACCTAAAAATTTCCAATCCTCGGTACTTTCGTCTGGACTAGAAACCATACCTTTTTGATAATTCTCATCTTGTAAATCTATCCAATATCCGCTTGGGTTTACTGGTTCAAATTCGTGTTTACAAGTATTACATGTTTTTTGACAATTTTCTTTCATCCAATTAGATGGACCACACTTTACAGCACTATTACTTCCGGTGCCATCTGGACAACAATTTTTCAATTGATTACACATACTGTTTTTATCAACACATACTCGTTTCTCTACGTCAATGTTAGTTCGTTTACGATTGTTATTTTCTTTTTCTAATAAATTATTGTATTCGCGTTGAAGAGAATTATACTGATTTAATTTCATCTGTAATTGTTTCCCTAAAATACGTGCTTGTATGATTGTTTCGTATTTATCTGGATTATTATTAATAAGTTTATCTGTAATAGACATTTATACGTATATATATAATTTGTTAGAAATTAAATATATACTAATATTGTTATTTCAGTTTCATGATTTATTTAGGATCGTCGCCATTACCATACATTATTCGATTATACATATACATAATTATTGTTTCAAAAACGATTCCTAATATAACTGTAATTCCAATTGCTTTGACAGTTTCTGAGGTTGTTAGATGAAAACCGTTATATACCTTTCCTACAATAATTATACCTATAAGCATAACAACTAGAATCTTTATTTGTATTTTATACCACTCTAATTCATCATCAAATAACCCTACCGAAGTGACTGTTGCTGTTTTTAAATCTTGTCTTTGGTTCTTTAAATCCACATTTTCTTTTTTTAAACGGACAATATCTATATTTAATCCGTTTAATTTATCTTGATCGGTTGATATAGTTGATTCCATCATATTTTTTATCATAAATCCGTCTGTCTCTATTTGTCGTGTAACTGTATTAATATGGCTCATTTCCTTTGCGACATCTGTATCTTGTGGATTTTGTAAAGATTTAATATAAGTTGGAACGAAATTTTCTAAAATTAAAAAAAAACGTTGGTTCAAATTTTGTATGTCGGATTTTGTTTTATTAATTATTTCATTCATTATATTTATTACTGAGAACATATTCTATAATAATCGGCTGTAATTGCTGTTTTACTTGGACGAATTATTTTACATAATTGACCGGGTCGCATACCAATTGCTTGAGCTACCGGGTCAAACCTAGAAATAGTAGGTAATTCTGTGTTATTTATAATATTATATCGCTTCTTAACATCATTTGCTTCATCTGTAGTTAATATAGTATGTTTTGGTACATAGGTATGTTCTAATATATTGAACTGTAACCTCTCTAAATTATAAATCATAATGAATATTCCTTCTTGTTCCCAAATTTGTTTTAAAATATTTAACAAAGGTTCATGTGGTTCTTGCTTAATTACAATAATCAAGGTATCATTCTTTGTCAACACTTGTTCTAAATTATATAAATCGTCAATATAATCGTTAATATTTTCACGCCTTAATGTCTTTGCTATATGATATTTGACATATACCTTCTTACTGGTTTCATCTTCTTTTTCACTTGATATTAACATATCTAATTGAAGATTATTATACATGACGTGTACTTCATTTACACTAAATTCTTCGTAATCTTTTACATCATATCCTTGTGCGACAAGTAATTTTAATAAATTTTGTCTTGACTTGAATACAGATGTTATTGTTCCACTTGACTGTGACATGCTTATGTTTATAATAGAAAATTATATTTTTATTTTCATTTCAATTTTATATTATAATTTGCTTAATCTATATCTAAATATACTTACACACATTTACATGATTTTTATAGTTTTCTTTTCTTCACTATTTTCATTCTCATTATTAGTAGTAGTGTCATTTTTCTCTTTTTCGTCATCAGGTTCCTCTGTATTTATGATTAATTCAATACCATCATCACGTTTTGTTTTGGTTTTTTTCAACATCTTCCCAATATTTTCTAATTCACTTATATCATTTACTTGAATGTCTGAATTATCTGAACTTGTACTAGTTCCAGGGGGTGGAGGTGGCAATGAATAATCACTTGATATGCTATTTGGTGTATTCCCACTTGGTGCGTATTGTGGTGAATTAATAGGGGTATTCCCACTTGGTGCGTATTGTGGTGAATTAGGATCATAAACAGAAGATACTGGACTGTTAGGATTGTATACAGGTGAACCTAGATCATATTGTGGTGATCCTGGTGGATAAGGTGGTGTGGTTCCTGGAGCATATTGTGGTGATCCTGGTGGATAAGGTGGTGTGGTTCCTGGAGCATATTGTGGTGATCCTGGTGGATAAGGTGGTGTGGTTCCTGGAGCATATTGTGGTGATCCTGGTGGATAAGGTGGTGTGGT
>Ga0222659_1000169_pt1 | contig 48175 bp, 33 predicted proteins | sample AntAcemetagen547_FD_179850 | JGI IMG/M metagenome (GOLD analysis project Ga0222659, IMG submission 179850) | Saline water microbial communities from Ace Lake, Antarctica - #547 | ecosystem: Environmental > Aquatic > Non-marine Saline and Alkaline > Saline | place: Antarctica: Ace Lake...
GCTGCGATCCATTGGCCTGGAGCCTTCGCAACTCAACGAGGACGCCAAGAACGCGATGTTCCTGCGCATGGTCCCCTTCGTCGAGCGCAACTACAACATGGTGGAATTGGGGCCTCGTGGCACTGGTAAAAGCCACCTATTCCAACAAGTCTCGCCCTATGCGCACCTAATTTCCGGCGGCAAGGCCACTGTTGCAAAGATGTTTGTGAATAACGCCACGGGCCAACGGGGCCTAGTTTGCCAATATGATGTGGTCTGCTTTGACGAAGTGAGCGGAATTTCCTTCGATTCCAAGGATGGCGTCAACATTATGAAGGGTTACATGGAGTCGGGTGAATTTAGCCGAGGCAAGGAGAGTATTCGCGGCGATGGTTCCATGGTGTTTGTGGGCAACTTTGAGGTGGACGTGGCTCATCAGCAGCGGGTCGGTCACCTGTTTGGCCCTTTGCCGGCGGAAATGCGGGACGATACAGCATGGATGGACCGTATCCACTGCTATCTCCCTGGCTGGAATGTACCCAAGATGAACAAGGATCTGCTGACAGACCACTTTGGCCTGGTGAGCGATTTCCTATCCGAGTGCCTAAGCCACTTGCGTAACCAGAGCCGCCTGGGCGCGATGCAAGGTAGAGTACATCTAGGCGGCGCTTTGAGTGGTAGGGACACCAATGCAGTCAATAAGACTGTTTCCGGGCTACTGAAACTGCTATACCCAGGCATGGAGGACACCGTTTCTGATGAAGACCTGGAATGGGCCGTGCACCTGGGTCTTGAAGTGCGGCGCCGGGTCAAGGAACAGCAGAAGCGAATAGGGTCCGCTGAATTTCGTAACACCCATTTCAGCTACATCATGGGCAATGAGGGCGTGGAGAAATTTGTCTCTACCCCTGAACTGCAGGCTGACAACTCCATTGGTGCCGATCCCCTTGAGCCCGGGCAAATCTGGGCAATTAGCGAAGGTGGTGCCGAACACGATGACAATGCTGGACTATTTCGGATTGAGGTCAATGAGGGGCCTGGTAGCGGCGTCAAGATCCTAAACAACCCCGTGCCGCCGGCTTTCAAAGAGTCCGTGAGGTATGCGGAGCAAAACCTTTATTCCAGAGCCGCACAACTGGTCGGCGACAGAGATCCCCGTTCGCATGAATTTAATATTCAGCTGCGTGCTTTTGATGCTTCAAAGAAGGGGGCTAAATTAGGGATTCCCTCATTAGTTGCTATGTGCAGCGCGATACTGAAGAAATCCGTCAGAGGCGGGTTGATCGTTGTCGGCGAAATAAACCTCGGTGGGTCAGTCGAATCCGTAATGAATGCCGTGAATGTGGTCGAGCTGGCGGTTGAAAAGGGGGCCCAGGCCCTTCTCCTGCCAGTGAACTGTCGCAAGCAGCTTTTCGACCTTTCAGACGATATGGCCACCAAGATAGATGTGCAGTTCTACTCCGATGCGCGTGATGCGATGTTGAAGGCGCTGGTGGAGTGACTCCGCGAGGTGTTTGCACCATGCACCAGATAGAGAAACGAAAAATAAGAGTTTAGCTTGGTTCAGAATAGACAAGGATGACTGTGACAAATTTTGAATTTCTGGGAAATTGCCAACCAACACTGAGTGAGTATGGCCAAAGTGCGGAAGCCTTTGCTTACGCGGACCCACAGAGCGCCATCGTTAAACTGCGATGCTTCGCCGAGACGTTCGTAGCGTTTATCTACGAAGAACTGAGGCTCCCGACCTACGGCGCCAAAACCATCTTTGAAAAAATTGATAACGCCGCCTTTGTAAATGCAGTTGAAGGATGTGTGATTGATAAGCTACACCTCATTCGCATGAAGGGAAATAAAGCGGCTCATGGGGATGGAGTGGAAGTAGAAGACGCTCTGGACTTGATCAAGGAGGCATTTTTTCTTGGAGCATGGTTGTTCTGTTCGTACCACGGAGGCGGTGTTGCTGATCTGCCGGAGTATCTGGTCCCCGAAGAGAATGGTGAGCGGACTGACGGCACCAAAGGTAGTCACGAACATAGAAATGAAGATGATTCGCACCAAGAGACACAGAAAGAACTAGCTGAATTACAGCGCCAGCTAGAAGACGCTCAGCGCCGTCTTGATGAGTTAGATAATGGTGTAGACGAGAGTAAAGTCGAGGCACTCAAAGAGAGTAGTGCGGCTACCATAGCAGCCTATAATTTTCAGGCCGAAGATACCCGAAGCAAGATCAAAATGGAGGATGTCTTCGCAGAATATGATTTGACACTGGGCCAGGCTGAGCTGGTCGAAAGGCTGGATACATTTCTAACGTCGACCAAAGAGAATGTATTCCTATTGAAGGGCTATGCAGGTACGGGTAAGACTTTTATCACTAAGGGTTTAACGGAGTATTTTCGTACTATCCATCGAAACTATATTTTGGCGGCACCAACCGGCAAAGCTGCAAAAGTGATTGCCCATAAAACAGGCAGTGCAGCGTACACTATTCACAAAACAATCTATTCTTTTAAGGATATGGCGGAGTACAGAGACGATGATTTAGATGGTTCCGAGACCTATAAGTTCTACGCAAAACTTGCTGTTAACGAGCAATCAGTGGATACGATTTACATCATAGACGAATCGTCGATGGTATCTGATATTTATAACGAAGCGGAATTTTTCCGCTTTGGGTCCGGACACCTGTTAAGAGACTTTTTGAAATTCGTGAATCTTGACCACAATGACCACAGGAAAAAGATAATCTTCATCGGCGATGACGCTCAGTTGCCACCCGTTGGAATGAAATATTCACCTGCTCTAAATGAAAAGTATCTTTACAGCGAGTATGGTTTAGAAACTACTGGATATGAATTGCGCGAAGTCGTTCGGCAAAAGTCTGGTAGCGGTATCATGATCAACGCCAAGATGATTCGAGATTCTCTCGAGAAGTCGGTATTTAATCAGCTTGATATAGACGTTGATAGTGAAGGCGTGCATCACGTTGAGTACGAGGAATTGTTGTCAAAGTACCTGGCGTCCTGTGGGGGAAAAATCAATGCAGAATCTATTGTAATTGCTCACTCCAACGCAGATGTTGCGGCCTACAACCGGCGTATTCGAGAGCATTTTTTTCCGAGTCTTCCTGAGGTCGCTCCTGGCGATAAAGTCATGGCGGTGTCTAACAGCGATAGATATGGATTGTTCATTTCTAACGGTGATTTCGGCATGATTAGGCAAGTTCTAGGTGAAAAGGAAGAGCGGCAGGTTGCCTTAAAGCGTAAATCCAAAGAGACCGGTGAAGTCGAGAATACTCGAATAGCTCTTTGTTTTCGTGATGTTGAAATTGGATTTAAGGATCTTGACGGGCGGCCACATTGGTTTGAAGCAAAGATTGTTGAAAATCTGCTGTATTCGGATTCGCCAAACCTTTCCTCAGATGAAAACAAAGCACTTTACTTGGATTTTTGTATCCGTAATCCAGGCCCACAGCGAAAAAGTCTCGAATTTAAAGAGGAGCTACAGAGAGACCCGTATTTTAACGCGCTTCGACTCAAATTTGGTTATGCGATCACCTGTCACAAAGCGCAAGGCAGTGAATGGAATAATGTGTTCGTAAAGTGTAAGAGCAATCAGAGCCAGTTGAGTGCTGAATACTTTAGGTGGCTCTATACGGCGATCACAAGGGCCTCAAATAGTCTTTACCTCTTGGACGAGCCCCATATTAAATTGTTGGGTCCGATTCCGAAGTCTACCAATCCTGGTGAAATTTGGTCGAGCGAGCCATCTAAAGCAGTTGGCCAGGTATCAGGTCCGATCAAGACACAGGAAGATGAGCTGTTGATAGATGAAAAAGGTGCTGGAGACCTAGTCGTAAAAGATGTGCTCCTATCCGGCAATGCCTTCCTGGACTCAATTTTGGGCCATGTGGAGTCCAAAATCGCCAATACAGGTATTGAGATTACTGGCATTCAGCACCACCAGTTTCAAGAGTCCTTTCTTTTTTCACGAAGTTCGGAGGTCGCACGAATTAACATTATATATAACAATAAGGATAAAATTAAATCTATTGTGTTACCTCAGCACTCCGACCTGGGAGGGCAACTATTGGAGTTACTTACGCCGCTGAAAGGCATCATTCCCAATCATAGTGATAAAGCAGTGGCACCAAGCGAATTCTTGTTTGAGGAAGATTTCTTGAACCAGCTCCATCAGCGATTACTCCGCGTAACAGAGGAAATTGGTGTCAGAATTTCGGGTGTCGATGAACTGCAATACTGCCAGCGGTATAAGTTTCATGATGAGAGCGGGTTGGCGGTAGTTGATATTACCTACAATCTAAAGGATCAGTTTACTCGTTGCAATCTAGTGAAGAGTCTAAGTACCTCTAGAGACTTGACGTCCCAGATGATGCAATTGATCACAGATGGCTTGGCTTAATGGAGGAGCCGCTATTTCGGGTACTCACTAACCTTCGGAAGTCAGGTAAATTGGCAGAGGCCTGGGAGGCGGGATGTCCTGCAGTCCAGGAAAATCCTCAAGATGGTTATTTGAAAGGCGCTTTCTTTTGGGTTTGTTACGACTATCTAAAGGAAGTGCAAGCACCCATTAAAAAGCGAGCCGCGAGTAATAATGGCAATTTCCAGCCGAACCAATCCGAGTTGGACCGGATTAATTTTCTCATTGATTGGGTCGCTTGGCTAAACATTCCATCAGGCGGATTCGAGTATCGAAGTTTATTGCTGGTATTTCAGAAGAATCTCGAGTTTTTACCAAAACTGATATTACTTCTTTTTGCGCATAATGGGTCACTTTTCGATGCTGGGGATGAAGAACCCTATCCGGGCGAGAAAGGCGAGTCACCAAGTTTGATGTTGAATTTTGGACGGAAGGTCGCCAAAGCCTGGTTAGAGTCCGAAGAGGTTCGGCAAATTGACATTATCGATCTTCGCCTTTTTCTCGACGGGATTCGCCGTAGAGCAAAGGATGAAAAAAATAGAATATGGCTGGATTATGACGAAGCTAAATGCCTGATTGCGGCTGGAAATTTGGATGAAGCAAGGAACGTCGTTCTTCCCGTGCTGCGCGAAAAGCAGACTGAATCGTGGGCCTGGGGTGCATTAGCGGCGACTTATCGTGAAGAAAGTGATGAGGCAGCGATTTCTTTATATGCCCAGGGTATTTTGTCCTCACATGAAGACACCTATGTCTTACCTCAGCTAGCGGCCTTAGCGAAATTGTTCGTGAAAGAAGGGGCGGTCGAAGCAGCATCAATGTGCGTGAAACGTGCGGTGGCTTGTTATGAAGCTAACGGTTGGAGGATTAAGCCCAATATCGAACAGCTAACATTCGAAAATTGGTACGATTCGAGTGTCGACTCAAATTCAATTGTCCCTATTCTCCGTGACAGAGCCGCAATTGCTCCTCAGTACCTTTATGACTCAGTACATGTGGCTCACGGCTTGGTGATCAACTTGCATAAGAATGGAAAGGGGCTCCATTTGTATCTGGCTCCTGGCGAAGAGGTATCGCTGCCGCTTCGCATTTTGTCAAAAGAAACTAAGCCTGTTCTGGGAGATTATCTCCAGGTGCAATTGGCTGAAGATGGAAGTAAAAAAGTAGTTCTAGCCGCTACCGCCAGCGTGCCGGTTGACCTTGAAGGAGTGGGCTCTACTATCGATACGCTGCGGGTTAACGAAAAGGGCTTTGGTTTTGTGGGGGATACATTTGTACCTGCGCACCTGATCAATGCGCACACTGACGGTGATAGTTTAGAGGTACTCAGGTATCGAAGTTATGACCAGAATAAGTCTCAATATGGATGGAAAGCGTTACGAATCAAACCGGCCGAAGAATGATTCTCCGGTCTCCCAAGCGGGGTCGCGAATGAGGCTGTTATGGAGAGCGGTTAAACGCATCAGAATCAGATGATGCAGAATTTGAACAGTAAGGAATTGTAAGCCGGCTGTCAAAAAGTGCTGTTCGATATGTTGATGGCGATCCTAGTTAATAAAACCTAATTTGCAGTCGTAGTTGTGGAATGAGAAAAATACTCTCTAAATGAGCTAGTAAAATTATATCGACTCGTCCAATGTTTCTAGCTTAAGGAAAACTTTGTTATACCTGTCGAAGATAAAAATAGGGTCCGGTACAAATGTCAAAAAAATTAGAACAGTCACTTTGGGTGACCTCTGTTTCACCGAAGTCAATTTTTGGTGAGTGTTATGTGGCAACTGCAATCAATTATCAAATCTCAGGTGATCCTATAATCGGAGGATCTGCATTTTCATCAGAAGGTGCGATCGTAAACGAAAATTTTAAGGTGGACTTGGGAGATGTATTGCCCGGTGGTAGCACACATAACCGAAAAAAGTTCAACACTAATCTGGGAGAAAAGTCGGCCTATGAACTTGCCAAAGACTATTTCGATACGCTTTTAGCTGTCTTAGAAAAGGAGTATCCCCGCTCAGAAGAAACCAACTTTAAGCATCCAGCAAAGATTATTGTTGCAGAACCATTGGCGTTTCAGGTTCCAGGGCACAGCAAGCATTGGATAGATAACTATCGTTCAAACATTAGGCGAATACTTGACCGATACGAAAAAGTTGAGTTTCTCCCCGAACCGTTTGCCGTGTATCAGTATTATCGGTACGGGTTAAGACTTCCTGCTCTACAAGACAAGTCCAAGCAGATAGCTCTTATTCTGGATTTTGGTGGAGGAACATTCGATGCATGTATTGTCGAATCAACAAGTTCGGGCGATATAAGTCAATCGGGGAAGAACTCTAAGCCTCTGTCTGCAGATTCAATCCCAGTCGGTGGGTTTTTTATTAATAAAATATTGGCCAAATACCTGATTAAGCGACATCTTGATAGTCCTCAAAAGAAATTAGCAGACAACTACTATTCAAAATATGAACGAGTTTTGAGAGGTGATCTGGAGGTCGAGGATCTGAACGAGGAATGCCAAGTATTTATTAGTAATATTGTTGAATTACAAAAAAAATGTGAACAGTACAAGCTATGCCTTGTGTCGCAAATATCCGATTCTGACTGGGGGCTCGAAGCTGATGCGTATCAAAAAGTTCTAGTTTCAGTTCCTATGGATCCATTTACCACCTGTGCATGGTCTGATGTAGAGTTTTTTGCCCATAACCTGCGGGACCTTTTCGTGAGGGAAATCTGGGATAAACAAATCAAGAAAGTTGTGACGAACGTAATTGGACGCGCAAAAGAGGGCTTACAGGATAAAAGTATTACAATCACGCTTATCTCAGGCGGTTCCTCAAACTTCCGATGGTTACAGGGTCTGCTAGATCGAGATTTTTCTTCAGAAATATTTGGCGCTGAACCTGTGCCAATCGACCATTCGTTCCAAGAGGTAGTTGCAAATGGTTTAGCCATCGAGTGTGCAAGACGATTTTTCGACGCTGAAAGTGAATTTGTTGCCGTGACCTATAATCCTATTAAGCTTTATCTAAATCCAGATGATTCGGGTTTGGAAAAAGATAAACGATACAGATCTGTTGGTGAAAAGATTGATATGTCGAGGGCTACGCCTGGTGATCTAATTCCTTCGGCCCAGTCATTGGCGCATTTTTTTGGTAAGGAGCTGCAGTGGAAAATGAAGCTGAACAAGGCGCCTAGACGACATTTGGAGTACTTCTTCACTCGCCCTGAGGCTGAACACAATTATCATGATTCATATAATGTTGAAGAGACCAAACTTACTACTAGGGATTCTAAGAATTTCGATCAGCAATTGACGATTTGCCTAGAAGTGAATGAAGATGGCACTGCTAGGCCAAAATTTATTTATAAATCAAAAAATGAAGAACACGGTATTAAAGAAAACTCTGAGTCAGGCAGGCCATTTTACATTGATATGACAGCGGACTCGGTTTCCGGAAGGCCACCTAGTAGTTTTGTTGGGTTTGATTTTGGAACCAGTAACTCTTCAGTTTGCCTGCTTTCTCAAAGCCAGATTAAATTGACACAAAGGCGACAATCGGAAAATAGTTGGAGTGGATTGTCGAAATCGGTTTCTTCGCTTCCTTACCCCGTAGCAGTAGTCGTTCGGAAATTTTTAAGTGATAGCGGACCAGGGAGGCTGGCCGAGTCTGCACGCGAAGCATTCGAGGCGGCGCTTGCTTTCATGGCGTATACGGCTGCATCGGAAGCCTCGGCGTTGGGAAGGCCAGTTTCCATGAAAGCTTTCTCGCACCGGTCTATGGGGCCATTAAAAGACTTACTGTCGCGTGCAATGAAAGCTATAGGATCGGACGCCGTTTTTTCTAAAGAATTTCAGCGCATATTAGATGATGTTGGGTTTTTGAATAAGGCGATTGAAGATTTTAATGGGCATAAACATCAAAAGTTAGCAGAGTCAGCTGCAGACTGGCAGGCATATGTAGAATTTGCTGTGAAAGTACTGGCAGATATGTTGAGTGATTTTGTCTTTGGTTATTGCTCTACATCAGAACCCGATGGTTTTGGGGGCTCGTTTAAGGGTAAGTTTGTAGTCGCGCACGACCAGCCACGTTTCTTGGAGTCGTTTAATTATTTTTCCGAAAAAGCCATCCCACCAACTGTAGCGTTGGTCCAAAAGAAAAGCACCTCAGAGACTTTGTCGCTTACACCATTCGTGTTCTGGAGATCTGCCCAGGGAGATATGATGAATCACAACTGCTATTGGCTTGATAAGCGTGGGAAGGATGCAATCATTGTAAAGCAGTGTAACGAGCCGGTGGGGATTAAAGTTCTAGATGTTGATGAAAGTATCGCTTCTGTTGCGAATACATTATTTGACTCAGGGACAACGATCTTCGGTATATTCAATTTATCTGAAGCCAAAACATAAGAACGTAATACTTAGGTAATGACGGCCGCTAGGAAGTTCGATTTTGCAGTGAAAACCACTTCGACTTCTTTTAATACGACGGTTTAGGAATAGTTGGAATAAGATGCTATTTGGCGGTAGAGAGTGTCATGTCCGCAGCAATGCAGCAGTTGATGTGGCCCTTTGCACTTACATTGCACTTAAGGTGAATATTTCGCCTAATTCTGAGTGATGGTGTTGTGAGTTTATTTATAAATATCAATAGCCTAGTGGTCCGCCCTCCCCGATTCGAACGGGGGACCTTCCCCTTAGGAGGGGGACGCTCTATCCAGCTGAGCTAAGGGCGGAAAACAGGGTGCGGATTATTCCGGTTTGGTCTGTGTATGGCAACCCGCTATTTTATCAGCCGGTATTCTGTATACACCGGGTTATGCATTTCCTTGAGGTAGCGCACTGGGAGCCATGGGTACAGGTTGGGCACACCGCTTTTGTCGATGTACCAGCTTTTGCAGCCGCCTGTCACCCAGGTGGTGGACTTGATGGCCTCGCGCATTGCCGCGTTGTATTCATCGTAAGCGGATTGGCTGGCGGCAATGGCGGCGAGGCCGTCCGCCTTCATGCGGTCCAGCATGCTGATGATGTAATCGGTCTGGTGTTCGGAAATGGCGATCAGGGACAGGTTGCCGACGGGGCCGGTGGGGCCCTCCAGCATCCAGAAGTTCGGGAATCCGGGCATGGCGACTGCGCGATGTGCGCGGGGTGCGCCGTCCCAAGAGTGTTCAAGGTCGACACCATTCTCGCCGGTCACGCGCGTCGGTAAAATGAACGCGGTTGCATTAAAGCCGGTAGCCAGCACCAGCGCATCGAACTCGCGCAGCTTGCCATCAACGGTGCGTACGCCATTGGGTTCGATGTTGGCAATAGCGTCGGTCACCAGTTCTGAATGTGGGCGAGAGAGCGCGGGGTAGTAGTCCGAGCAAAAAATCATGCGCTTGCAGGTGGCCTCATAGTCGGGCGTGAGTTTGGCGCGCAGCTCAGGGTCCGGCACACAGTCTTCCAGGTGCTGCAGGCAGACACGGGTCATCCAGCGCTGCATTCTTTTATTACCGACGGTAGCGGCGCTGAACGTGCGCACCAATAGCTGAAAGTACCAGTGGTAGATAAAGCGCTGCATAAACGGAAAGGCAGACAAAAATTGGTTCCAGGTTTTCGAATACGCCTTCTGGGGTAGCGGTGATATCCAGTGCGGGGTGCGCTGGAATACCGACATCTCGGAGACCTGGTCGGCGATGGCTCCTACAATCTGGCACGCGGTAGAACCGGTGCCGATAACGCCAACGCGCTTGCCGGTCAGGTCGACAGAGTGGTCCCAACGGGCGGAGTGAAAGGCATCGCCCGCGAAACTATCCAGGCCTTCAATGTCGGGATAAACCGGTTGATGCAATATGCCGGTGGCGCTGATGACGATATCAAACTGTTCGTGTTCGCCGCTGCTTGTTGTCAAATGCCAACACGGCGCCTCGTAGCGTAAGTCGGTTACAGCGGTATTAAATTTTACTTTTTCGGTGACGCCGAAATCACGGGCAACCGTTTCCATGTAGGACTGAATGTCAGGTCCGTAGGAATAGCGGTGCGACCAGTCGGCTTTAAGGGCAAAGCTGAATGAGTACCAGCGCGAGGGCACATCACAGGACAGTCCGGGATAGGTGTTTTCTCGCCAAGTGCCACCCACTTTGTTGCTCTTTTCGTAAACCGTGAGGTCTGTGTATCCGGCTTTTTCCAGCTTTACGACGGCGGCAATGCCCGACATGCCCGCGCCGACAATTGCAATACGCGGCTGTCGACCTGTCACAGCCCAGGGTTGGCCGCGAGGTTGGGGCGCAGTGTTTTCGGGTGGATTCATGGGTGCAACCTTGTTATGCAGTGACATTATGTGCGGTGCTGTCGAGATTCTCGGTGCTGTCGTATCACCGATTATAGGGGCTGTAAACGCGTGCTTACAGCGTTATCTGCCGGGCGCAGAAGGCGTGCAATAGCACCTTCGCTGACCACCACTAATTGATCAGCATGGCTCGTATGACTTTATGCAGTAGGCGTTTTTGTCGGGCAATATTCTCGGGCTCCAGTAAATCGCCTTCTGCAAGGGCGGCAAAGGCGCGCTGCGATAAAAAGTAACCGGTCGTGAGGTTGAACATGGCGATGAGGTTCAGTGCCAATGTTGCCCTGTTGTCTGCACTGTCTGCCGCGCTATTTTCTGCGCTTTCTTCTGCGCTTTCTTCTGCACTACCGTCTGCACTGCCTCCGGCATTAGCGCCGCTAAACTCTTCGAGGCTTTGCATGCCCTGATTAAAGAGTTTTTCCAGCCAGGAATTCATTAATTGATTGCCCACCGAATTACTGTCGCCTTGCATCGCGCGCTGAAACAGCGACGCTATCTTCGGATGTGCCAGCAGTAAGTCGGTAATGATAGAGGGGAGGTTGGTGTACTCCCTCAGGCTGGACGCCTTATCCATGTGTTCCGATAGTGCTTGCGCCATGGGATTGAGCGCTCGAAATAGCACCGCTTCATACAGCGCCTGCTTGCCGGCAAAGTGGTTGTAAAGTCCGGGTTCCTTGATGTCTGCGCCTGCCGCGATAAGCCGCAGGCTGGTTCCGTCATAGCCGCGGGTGGCGAACAGGTCCTCGGCGACATCGAGAATGCGTTGTGCCGTGCGTTCGCCCTTGGTTATTGCGGCCGGTTTGTCCGTGTCGATCAGCATAAATTATCAGTCGATTGCTAAATAACAGGCAAAAAATAGCACAAAGCCCTTCATTTTTCGATTAGAAGCCATTTATACTGCAAAAAAATTAATGAATGATAATTTATGTGAGTGGCAAAAACGCCACATAGATTTCACATAGAGGCGGCAGAGAAATGACTGTGAGGCGAAAGATCACTGAGCTGGTCAATACAGACGCGTCACTGATTAGCCGCCGCTGCTGGTCAGATCCAGATGTCTATGCGCTGGAAAAAATCGGCATATTTGGTAAATCCTGGCTGTTTCTCGGGCATGAATCGCAGATTAAGTCGCCGGGCGATTTTGTACAGGCCTATATGTGCGAAACCCCGATCATTCTGTCGCGTGGTGAAAAGGGAGGCATTTACGCCAACATCAACAGCTGCACCCATCGCGGGCTTCCGGTATGCCGCTCTGACCACGGCAACACCAGGCGTTTTGTCTGTCCCTACCACAACTGGTCGTACACGGTGGAGGGTGATCTGGTCACGATTCCGCAGGAGAGTGAACTGGAGCATAAGCCAGACAAAAGCCAGCTCGGGCTCAAGCGCGTGCCGCGGGTGGAGTCCTGGCGCGGCCTGGTGTTTGGCAGTTTCGATGAAAGCATTATGCCGCTGGCTGAGTATCTGGGCGATATGCGCTTTTATCTGGATGCCTTTCTTGACCGCTTTCCCGCAGGCATCGAGTTTATGGGCGCGCCGCAGCGCTGGTTGCTCCACGCCAACTGGAAACTGCCGGTAGAGAATCAACTCGGGGATGTGAACCATGGCGCCTTTCTGCACAGCGCCATTATTCCCCGCGAAGCGCAGGATATTATCGAGAAGCTGGGGCATAGCGTGGTGACCACACCGGGTCATGGCGCGACGTTTCGCCTGATGCCGGAAGACGCCCCGGTCGATGATGTTGCGTGGGGTATGGAAGCGGTGGGGTCGATATTCGGCGGGGACGAGGTGCAGAATTATCTCAGAGAGATTCAGGCGCAAGCCGCCGAGCGGGTAGGGCCATTACGTGCGCGCATGAAGGGCCTGACCTATGGCATCTATCCCAATCTGTCGTTTCTCTGGTCCAACACGTCGTTCAAGGTGTCGCACCCCAGAGGGCCGGGTAAGGTGGAGTATTGGTCGTGGGCGGTCGTGCCCGCCGATGCGCCAGATGCGATCAAGAAAATCCTGCGCACCAACTACAGTTCGTTTTTTGGGCCTGCAGGGATTCTTGAGCAAGAGGATGCCGAGGTGTGGACCCAGCAGTTCATCGGATCCAACATCGATTTTGCCGATGACAGGCCCTACTACTATGGCTTGGGTCTGGGTGAAGAAAAAACCCACCCGGACATGCCGGGGCTGGTGAGTGTGACGGCCAATGAATTTTATGCCCGCCACTTTTTCACCCGCTGGCGCAATGAACTGATGGCCGTGGAGGGCGAGTTATGAGCACGCTGTCCGTTGAGGCGTCGCTGCAAGAGCAGCGGCAGTTGGAGCGCTTTTATTTTCACGAGGCGCGGCTGCTCGATAATCGCCAGTATCTGCAATGGATGACACTGCTCAGTGAGGATATTTCCTACGTGATACCGTCGCGGATCAATGTGCCCGTGAACAATCGCGAGCGCGGGCACGAGGGGATGCTGGCTGTTGAGCGCGAGCTGGAGGGCGAGGATTCGCTGGGGTGTCCGTTGCGCGAGGAAAACTACCTGCTTTTGAATTTGCGCGCCGAGCGCGCTTACAAAATCAATTCCTGGTCCGAGAGTCCGCCGGCGCGTACCCGCCGCCTGGTGGGCAATATCGAATTAATGGCGCGCGAGGGCAATCGTTGGTCGGTGCTCAGTAACTTTCATCTGTACTACGCGAGGCCCGGCGCTGATAACGTCATCTACAGTGGTCAGCGCCGCGACATTCTGCAATTGCACGAGGGTAAGTTCGCCCTCTGTCGTCGCGAGGTGGTGTTGGATTACGCCACTATTGAGTTGCCGACGCTGGGATTGTTTTTTTAGCGGCAATCAGTCCCTGCGCTATTGCATTCCATTGGCGTGCATATCACTCTAGGAAGCTCGCTGGCGCGCGCGAAAAGCGCGGCTATTCTTAACGCACCCGTGTGGTGAACCCCGCGTAATCCACCCGTAAAAGAGGACGCTTTTTTTGCAGTACCTGATCAGACGATTTGCGCTTGCTGCCGTATTGTTTTGCCTGAACGGAGTGGCTGTCGCGGCGCCCGATTCTTCTACCCAAACATTGAGCGACCAACGTCGCGCTTATGTCGAGGCTGACCAGGCCCTCCGGCGCGGCAATGCTGCGCAGTTTGCACGATTACGTGCTGGTCTGAATGACTATCCGCTGGCCCTCTATCTCGATTATGAGCAGCTGTCTCGCAGGGTGAACAGAGTCTCCGGCGCTGATGCGACTGCGTTTATAACGCGCAGCGCAGATACGCCACTGGCCAACCGCTTTGTGGGCAAGTATCTGCGCGCGGCGGGCAAAGACCAGCGCTGGGACGATTTTCTGCAGGCCAGATCAGAGGTGCCTAACAGCGGCGATCTCAAGTGCTATTTTTTCCGTGCGCAGTTAGCGCAGGGCAATAAGGATCTCGCGTGGGAGGGTGCAGCTGCCCTGTGGGTTGAAGGCAAATCCCAGCCGAGCGCGTGCGATCCGCTGTTTGCGGCGTGGCAGCGTGATGGCCAGCTCACGGATGCCATCGTGTGGACCCGTCTGCTGAATGCGTTCGAAGCTCGCGAGGAAGGGCTGTTGCAGTACGTTGCCAAAAAAAGCAGTGCTGACATGCGGCCCTCGGTCGAGCAACTGTTGGCGGTCTACAAGCAGCCCGAGACGGTGACGCGGCGCGCACTGGGTTCAGACATCCCATACGCTACCGATATCGCTACTCGCGGGCTGGCGCAGTTTGCTCGCTACAATCCAGAAGAGGCGCTATCGCAATGGGACGCACTGCAAGCGCAATTACCCTTCACACCAGAGCAAACACGTCAGGTGGAATCTGCCATCGCCTTGCAGAGTCTGTTTGCGCGCACTTCATCAAATACGCAATGGCTGGACGCCGCGCTGGCCAGCCTGCAGGACGATAAGCTGGTCGGCATTCGCCTGCGCTGGGCGCTCAGCGAGCAGGACTGGGACGCGTTTGAATCCACGCTGCCGCTTTTATCGGAAACTGCGCAGCAGGAAAATGTGTGGCGCTACTGGCGGGCGATGATTCTGCAACGCGCTGGTGATAAGGACGCGTCAATCGCGGCTCTGCAGCAAGTGGCAGGGGAACGCGATTACTACGGTTTTCTGGCGGCAGACAAACTGGGCCAGGCTTATTCCCTGAATCACCAGAAGTTCGTTTTGTCTGATGCTTCAGCAGTGATGGAGTTGCCAGCGGTAGCGAGGATTGAGGAGCTAAAGTTCCACGGCAAGGATATGTTAGCGCATTCGGAGTGGTACACCCTGTTACAGAATACGCAGGACACCACTCGCCAGCAGGATCTCGCGATTATGGCCACGCAGAAAGGCTGGTACCGTATGGCGATTGATGCGGCCAGTCGCGCTCAGGCGTGGGATGCACTCGATCAGCGTTTCCCTACGCCGTATCAGGACGTGTTTCAGAAAAATGCGGCAGCGCGCAACGTACCCAGTACTGAACTGATGTCTATTGCGCGCAGGGAAAGCGCCTTTTTCGCCGGAGCGCAATCTCCTGTCGGTGCGCGCGGCTTGATGCAGGTGATGCCCGCCACCGGCAAAGCGGTTGCAGCGTCTTTGTCTAAACAGCATAACCAATCCGACTTGTTCGATCTGGAGCACAACATTGCACTGGGAAGTGCGTATTATCGGCAGATGCTGGATCGCTTCGGCGGCAATCGGATATTCGCGCTGACCGCTTATAATGCAGGACCGCACCGCGTCGATCGCTGGCGCAATACTGCGGGAGATGGGCTGTCGGTGGAGTTCTGGGTAGAGACCATTCCCTACTACGAAACCCGCAACTATGTGCAGGCAGTGCTGTCTTACAATGTGATATTTCAATAGATGCAGGGTGAGCAGCAGGTACTGCTGACACCGCTGGAGCGTGAGGCCAGCTACTGAGTCATGCCGCTGGGCCGAGTGTCTGGTGCTTATTTTTCAAGGGTTACACAAATAGAATGCTTGATACACGGCCACTTTTACTGCACAGCGATTTTCCGCCGATACGGCGTGCGGCGCTGGATACCTTGCAGGTTAACCTGGGGTATCTGTGCAATCTCAGTTGTATGCATTGCCATGTAAACGCGGGCCCAACACGCACCGAGCAAATGGACCGCGAAACCGTCGATCAGGTATTGGCGCTGTTGGGCAGTGCAGCAATCCACACGCTGGACCTGACCGGCGGTGCCCCCGAACTAAACCCGCACTTTCGTTATTTAGTCTCTGCAGCGCGCGCGCAGGGCGTGCGTGTCATCGATCGTTGCAACCTCACGGTGTTACTGGAGCCGGGGCAGGAAGGCCTTGCGGAATTTCTCGCTGAGCAGCAGGTAGAGATCAGTGCGTCATTGCCGTGTTATCTGGAGGACAACGTAGAAGCGCAGCGCGGCAAAGGTGTTTACTCGTCCAGTATCGAGGCACTGCGGCAGCTCAACGCGCTAGGGTATGGCCGCGAGTTAGTGCTGAATCTCGTTTACAACCCGGTGGGGCCAGTGTTGCCGCCGCCGCAGCAGGCATTGGAAGCCGATTACCGGCGCGAGCTGGAAGCGCGCTTTGGCGTGTACTTTAACCAGCTGCTTACCATCACGAATATGCCCATCAGCCGCTTCGGTGCGGTGCTGCTGGCGCAGGATCAGTATCACGATTACATGCACCTGCTGCGCGATAACTACAGCGAAGCCAATGTCGAAACGCTGATGTGCCGCACGTTGGTGAGTGTCGATTGGCGCGGCTATTTGTTCGATTGTGATTTTAACCAGATGCTGGACATGCCGATGCTGGCCAGTGATCGACGGCGTCATATCAGTGATTTGTTAAGCAGCCCGGCTGTCGAAGGCGACGCAATCTTTACGGCGGAACACTGCTATGGATGCACCGCAGGCCAGGGCAGCAGCTGCGGTGGCGCGCTGGGCGCCTGATGTCAGGTCGTGTGAGTTTTGTCATCCCGGTATTAAATGAGCAGTTGCGTGTTGCAGGCTTGCTGCGTGATTTGCGTCTGCGCTTTCCTGACAGTGAGCTGATTGTCGTCGATGGTGGCAGCAGCGATGCCACCGTCGCCTGTGCTCTACCGCTGTGCAATCAGTTGTTACTCAGTGAGCGCGGTCGCGCAGCGCAGATGAATATGGGCGGGCAGGTAGCATCATCAGCGTATGTCTTTTTCCTGCATGCAGACAGTTATCCGGGTGTCACTGCAAATGCTATGGCGTTGCATTTGTCGGCCCAGCCGCTCTGGGGTTTTTCGTGCGTGCGCTTGAGTGGCGGGCAGTTTTCATTTCGGGTCATCGAATGGTTTATGAACCAGCGCTCCAGGCTGACCTCGGTCGCCACCGGGGACCAGATGCTGTTCGTGCAGAAAAACGTATTTGATAGCACCGGCGGTTTTGATGCGATCCCGCTGATGGAAGACGTGGCCTATTGCAAACGCCTGCGCCAACTGGCGAGGCCAGTGATCATGCCCGAGCCGGTGCACACTTCCAGTCGGCGCTGGGAGGAGGGCGGCGTGGTGAAAACGGTTGTGCGCATGTGGCTGCTGCGTCTGGGTTATTTTGTTGGCGTGGCGCCACAAAGACTATGGCGGTATTACTATGGCCAGTAAGGGGCGATCAGCAGCGCGCAATGAGGTATTGCTGCTGCAGTTTTCGCGCGAACCCGTCGCCGGCGAAGTGAAGACCCGAATGATGCCGCATCTCACCGCCGAGCAGGCCTGCGATCTGCACAGTGAACTCACGCTGTGGACCTGCAGTCGCCTGGTTGATAGCGGCTTGGGAGTGATGGAGCTGGCTGTCAGCGGCAACACCCAGCACCCGCTGTTCAGCCAATGTTTGGACAGGGGTGCCAGGCGCATTTTGCGGCAGAAAGGTACGGATCTCGGGCAGAGAATGTATCGCGCCATGGGCTGCGCCCTGACGCGCTACACCAGCGTCATACTGGTGGGCAGTGACTGCCCGGATATTGATGCGAATTACCTGAAGCAGGCGGTGGATGCGCTACAGCGAGTCTCGGTCGTGCTGGGGCCGGCCACTGATGGCGGTTATGTATTGATCGGCGCGCGCGCCATCAAACGCGAGTTCTTTCAGGATATTCTTTGGGGCAGTGCACAGGTTTATCACACAACCGTGTTGAGATTGACGCAAGCCGGTGTCAGTTGGGAGGCGTTAGCGCCGCTCACGGATATTGATCGTCCCGAGGACCTGCCGCTGTGGCGAGCGCTGCAGCGACCGCATGATGCTGATCCTGATGGCGCTTAAATGGGGGCCGCTAGAAAAGCTCCCCGTTAACCCCACAAGGGGCACTTAGGCGGTGCACTGAATGATACAGAGCTACCGCTGCGCGAGGCAGGGGCGATTGCTGCGTGATGCCCGAGCAGTATCAGGCGTGGGCGGCGACGGTGTTGACTGCGGCTTCTTCCACAATACCGCCAACGCGCTGCTGCATCAGCCACGCTATGGCCGTGCAATAGCTGAGGTTAGTTTGCAGTTCACCGTCGGGGTCACTCAGGAAAGCCCGTTGGCTCGCCAATCCACGTACCCTGCTGGCCAGATCAGGATTGAACGCCAGATACCGGTCCCAGAGGTCACGGTGCTGTGCTGCCGTGATGTTAAAGAGGCCAAGGCCGCCTTTTCTTGCGGAAAATAGTCCGACATCAGGCGCGCCGATCGCCGCGTTGAGTAGAAAGACTTCGCGGGCAGCGGTCCATGCGCCCATGTACTCAAGGGTCGGTCGAATGACCTGATCTCTCAGGTGTTCTGCGGTCACATACATAAACCAACTCCTTGCCGGGATGACGCATCCCTCAGTTACTGCGGTTTCATTCTTATGGCTCTTGAGCGGCGCGGTTATCGTGAGTCGCGACGGGAGATGGTATCCTTTTCGCGCCTTTTCCATGCTCGCTGGATGCTTTTTAGCATACAAAAGTAATAAATCCAATAAAAATAGAGTGTTAGTGTGGTTAATTAATCTTGTTTTTGGGAAACGCCGCTAACTTTGCTTTTTGTTGCGCCCGAACGGTCAGCGTCTGCAATGACCAAGCAGATAAAGATCTGCGAACAAGTCGCTAAAAGTGAGAAAGAACAGCGTAAAAGTCGATATTGTGGTCAGCCACCGGAAATCTTTACGGTGTAACCGAGTTTTTGCAATTCCAATTGGAGAAGATCGCGCTGATCACCCTGGATTTCGATGACGTCATCCTTCAGAGAGCCTCCTACGCCGCATTTTTTCTTTAACTGACTGGCCAGAGTTCTCAATGCGTCGCCCGATAAGGGCAACCCTTTGATCAGCGTGACCGCCTTGCCGCCACGGCCCTTGGTTTCCCTGTGCAGTCGCACAATGCCGTCGCCGGTAGCAGCGGGCTTGCTGTTGCCGCACACGCAAGCGGTCACCGCACGCAGGCATTGTGGACAGAGTCGTCCGCCATCGGTGGAGTAAACCAGTCGGGTTTCCGTGTTTTTTCGTTTACTCATCGTATAGCCGTGTATTTATCGTAAAACGGGCAGTATATTAGGCGCCCGTGCGCGCGCAAGCCGTGATTCATAGGAGACAGTCGGGAATGTCTACAGATATCGACACGCTACAACAGCAAATGATGGAACTACAGACGCAGCTCGCGTTTCAGGAGGATGCAGTAAGTACTCTGGATGCAGCGCTTGCGCAGCAGCAGCAAGAGATATTGTTACTGCGCCGTCAAGTGGAGTTACTGCGCCAGCGCCAGCAAGAGAACGAAGCAACTCACGAAGGAAACAGCCACGCGGGCGCGCCACACGCACCGCTGGACGAAAAACCACCACACTATTAATTGCAGTCAGCGATAACAGTCAGGGAGCGAGTGATGTCAGAGAGTGCCGGCCAAGATAGTGCCGAACAAGCGGCGTTTCGCCAGTATTGCCGCCACTGGTTGGAGGCGAGCAAGCCGGGAGAACCTCCCGTCAGGCTGCCGCTTTCGCCGCTGGAGATCATGACTGACGAACAACTGTCGTATCTGCAGGACTGGCAGAAGTCAGCCTACGATGCGGGGTTGGTGGGTTGTGATTACCCGGTTGCGGTCGGTGGCGGCGGGCGCACTGACTGCCAGCGCGTTGCCAATGAAGAAATGATTCGCGCACGAACGCCCTTTATGCCCAATGTGATTGGGTTGGGGATGGCGGCTCCCACGGTCTTTTATCACGGGCAGGAAGCACTGAAGGAACGCTTGCTGCCGCGTTTGTTTTCCGGCGAAGATATCTGGTGCCAGGGTTTCAGTGAGCCCGGTGCCGGTTCGGATTTGGCCAGCGTGCAGACGTTTGCCGAAAAGAAAGGCGACAAGTGGGTGATTAATGGGCATAAGGTGTGGACTTCACTGGCGCATTTTGCCGAGTGGATGATCCTCCTGCTGCGCACGGATAAGTCCCACAAATACGACGGCCTATCCTATTTTGTGGTGCCTATTCGCAGCGCACTCGGAAAGGGTGTGACGGTGCGGCCATTGATCAAGATCACTGGAGAAACTGGCTTTAACGAAGTAATTTTTGAAAATTTGGAAGTGGAGGACGGCTACCGGCTCGACGAGTTGGGCAAAGGCTGGCAGGTCGCGATGACCACCCTGTTGCACGAGCGCGGTGCCGGCGAGTTGCAGACCCCGCGCGCCGGTGGCATGAAGAGCAAGTCCAGTCATGCTACCAGCACCGCGAATCTTATCGAACTGGCTCGCAATACAGTGCGCAATGGCAGGCCTGCTGCCGATGACCCGCTGATCAGGGACCGCATCATGCAGTTGACAATCCGCGAACACGGTCTGGCGCAAAACCAGCGTCGGGCGCGGGTATCGGCCCTGCAGGACCATCCGCTGCGTTTGCAACTGCAAAATAAGTTATTGGCCAGTGAAATTAGCCAGGACACCGCTGCAGTGGCAGTAGAAGTGGAAGGTGCCAGTGCGTCTTTGTATCTCGGGGATGAGAATGCCCCGGCCGGAGGCCAGTGGCCGATGGCATACATGAATTCCTACGGCATGACTATTGCTGCGGGAACGAGTGAGATACAGCGCAACATTCTTGGCGAGCGCGTGCTCGGCCTTGCGAAATCGAAGTAGGGGGAGGCGATGACACAACCAGACAATTTCGGCTTTGGCGAAGAAGCGGCAATGCTCAAACAATCAGCCCGCAAGTTTTTCAAAGAGCATTTTCCCACCGACAAACTGCATCGCATGGTGGCCTCCGATCCCAACCCGGAGCGCATGAGCGATAGCATCTGGGACAGAGTGCTGTGGCAGCAAATGGTAGAGCTCGGCTGGACGTCGTTGGCGGTGCCAGAATCCGTGGGCGGTATCGGCATGCCGCTGGTTGCCGTTGCGGGTCTGGTCGAGGAACTCGGTCGCGCCGCTTTCCCCTGTCCGTTGCTGCCGACACTGAACGCGACCTACTTGCTGGCGGCATGTGATCGCGGCGCTGAGACTGCGTTGGGCGAAATTGCCGAGGGCAAGACGGCCAGTCTGGCGATGACAAACCGGCAGGGCTCGTGGTCTGCTGCAGATACCGATGTGAGTTGCGCGCAGGGCAAACTCAATGGCACCGCATGGTTTGTGCAGGACGCCCGCAAGGTTGATCGTCTGCTGGTGAGTGCACAGACCAGCGCAGGCCAAGGCCTGTACTGGGTTGCAACCGATGCCGCTGGCGTCAATGTCAGACCAGATGCGATTATCGATCTGACGCGCGATCAGGCGCACGTCAGCTTCGATAACGTGGTGGCAGATGAAGTCACCGACGACGGTTTGGCCGCGCTGGAGAAGGCGATGCCAGCCATCTGGACGTTGCTGGCAGCAGACATCACGGGCGCTGCGGAGTGGCAGCTGCAAACAACCGTAGAGTACGCAAATACGCGTCAGCAGTTTGAGCATCCGCTGGGTTTTTTCCAGGCGGTGAAACACCCGCTGGTGGACGTTATGGTGATGATCGACCAGTGCAAGTCGCTGGTCTACAACGCAGCATGCGCCTTTGATACGCAGCCCGCGCGTGCAGTGGAAGCCGCGCACATGGCAAAAGCCTCAGCCAGTGAGACTGCCGCTTACGCATCGAGCCGCTCTGTGCAATATCACGGTGGTATTGGTTTCACCTGGGAGTGCTTTGTGCATCTGTATTTCAAACGGCAAAAACACAGTCAATTGCTGTACGGAGATGCAGCCTGGCACCGTGCGCAATTGGCCAATCTTTTGATCGGTGAAGTCGCATGAAGAGAAGTCACATGAATAAATGTCGAAACAGTTCGCCAGCTCAGGTCCAAACGCGCATCAGGGGGGTGAGTTCACTGTGAAATGGAAAGCACCATTATTAATACTACTCGTGCTATCAGTTGGCCTGGGTGTTTTGGCCGGCGTTGCTTTTCGTACGCCCACACCGCCCGCGCACCAGGTTTTTATTAATGGCAACATCCTGACGATGAATGTCGACAATGCGGTGGTCGAGGCGCTCTCGACGCGTGGCGATCGCATTCAGAATATCGGTACCACCGAGGAAATAATGGCGCAGGTCGATGACGACACGCAGGTGATAGACCTGCGCGGCCGCACCATGCTCCCGGGGTTCATCGATGCCCACGGACATTTCCCCGGTTCGGGCATGCGCGTCATTGCGGCGGACCTGAACAGCCCCCCTATCGGCAACAGACTTGCGATGGCGGATGTGATGGCTGCCCTCAAAGAGCAGGCTGCGGCAACAGAACCCGGGGATTGGGTGAGTGGCTTTGGTTACGACGACACTCTTTTAGCTGAAAAGCGGCACCCTACGCGTGCGGAACTGGACGCGGTTTCTACTGAACACCCGGTGGTGGCGATGCACGTATCCGGCCATATGCTGGTTGCAAATAGCATGGCACTGGCAAGCGTTGGTATTGGTGCTGATTCGGTCGACCCCGAGGGTGGCGTGATCGGCCGACTGCCGGGCTCGCGCGAGCCCAATGGACTGCTGGAGGAAACTGCCCGGCTGGATGTTATGCGCCAGATGCAGGATATAGGCCTGGTCGACACGTATCGCCTGATAAAAGCCGCCGCCAATGAGTACTCGTCAGTAGGCGTAACCACGGCCCAGTCTGGCGGAGTGAACGAGGCGTTGGCAACGGGCTTGTCCTGGTTCAGCGCCTTGGGCGTTATTCCACAGCGGCTGGTGCTGTTTCCTTTTGAAACAGAATGGGGCGAGGCGCTGCTCAACGGTGAGTACGACCCGGAGGACTACAACAACGACAAAGTGACTATGGGCGCCATAAAAATTGTGGCGGATGGCAGTATTCAGGGTTACACAGGTTACCTGAGTGAGCCCTATTACACGCCCTATCAAGGGGACGCTGACTATCGAGGCTATCCCGCGATGCCGCGAGAGACATTGTTTGAACAGGTCGCCGCGCTGCATGAAGCGGGGTATCAGATGGCCATTCATGGCAATGGCGATGAGGCCATAGAGGATATTCTGGATGCCTTCGAAGCCGCCCAGAGGCAGTATCCGGTAGACGACCCACGCATGATACTGATTCATGGCCAGATGGCCCGCGAAGACCAGATCGCCAGAATGAAAGACCTGGGGATTACACCGAGTTTCTTTACGGCGCATACCTGGTATTGGGGTGATCGTCATCGCGATATCTTCATGGGGCCGAAGCGCGCCGCGCAAATCAGTCCGTCTAAATGGGCACTTGATCATAATTTGCGTTTTAGTTCTCACCTGGATACCCCGGTGACGCCCATGTTGCCGCTGCAAGCAGTGTGGAGTCAGGTCTTTCGCATCACTACCGGGGGCGATGTATTGGGCCCGGAGCAGCGCATCGGCGTTATGGATGCGCTGCGCGCCGTTACTATTGATGCGGCTTGGCAAGTGTTTCAGGAGGATAATCGCGGATCGTTGGATCCTGGAAAGTATGCCGACCTTGTGGTGCTGAGGGGTAATCCGCTGGATGATCCCGAGGCGATGCGAGACCTGGAAGTCGATCGTACCGTGATTGGCGGTGTGACGGTGTATAAGCGCTAGTAACGCGGCGCAAAAGACATTTTTCGGCGAATTTCGTGCTTTTTGGTCATATTCAAGCAAGCCCCGGGCCAGTGCCCTGTACGGGGTACTTAGTGACCTATTGCATGGACAGGTGCAGGGCATTCAGATATAAATAGATGCATAAACGAGCGTAAATGCTACTTAGGGGCTTAACGTGTTGGCGGGTAAGTGGGGAAGCGAGCTATAACGATGTATCGCTACAGTGTTGATAACGTCATTACGTATACTCCGGCAGACCTTGTTCTGTTTCGGGAATCGCCATTTGCCGTCTGGATGGAACGCCTTACGCTGGAAAATCCGGAACACGGTATCCCGCCTGATATTGACGGCATCGACGTTAATGCTCTTTCCAGACAGCGGGACGCTATCGTTGCCACACTGCGCGCTGAGGGCAGAAATGTCGTCCTGATCGAAGCGCAGCAGGAAGAGCCCGACAGACGCATAGCGACGTTGGAGACTATGCGTGCCGGGGCTGACTTTATTGTTGGCGCACACCTTGCTGTTGGTAACCTCGCCGGTACCGCCGACATGTTAATGCGCACCAGTGGCTACTCAGAACTGGGTGATTTTCTGTACATTCCCTGTGAAACGCATGCCGATAGCACGTTGCATTCTGCGTTTCGCCTGTGTTTTATCGCAGACCTGCTGGCGAATTTACAGGGCCAGTTGCCACCCCAGCTACTGATCATACGCGACGGGGCGGAGGTAGTGCCGCTGCAAGCCGATGACCATATCTATTACTACAGGGCCGTACAAAGGCGTTTCATCGCGGCTATGCAGAATTTCCGTAAGCACCGTATGCCGGACCCGGCTGAATCAGCGCATTTTGGTCGCTGGGCGGAATGTGCCAGTGAGGTCCTCAAGCAGCGCGAGTTCTCTGAGCAGCAGCGGTTGGACGAACAACAAACGTCTGAGGACCAACAGCGGTCTGAGGAGCAACAGCGCGAAGTACTAGCCGCCGAAGCGTTGGCAGAAGTACCGCAGTTGCGCGTTGCCAGTGGCGCAGGGGCGAGGATGCAGTTCGATAGGGAGACCTCGGTGCGGCCGGAATTTTCTAGTGCAACGGCCGGTGAAAGCAGCGCGCGCGACAACATGTTCGGGGACCGCAGTGGGTATGGCATTACACTGGCGGAACAGGCAAGTTTGTTAAGGCCAGACAGCTACCGAAGCGGTAAGCCTCCCGGGCACACACCCAGTCTTGCGCGTATCGGTAAGCCGCGTGTTGTTGCAGACGCCCGGGTTGCTGAACAGTCCGAAGTGGCTGAGGCCTCTGAGGGCGCGCCTGTAATGAAGCAGGCGATTACGGACACACTGGAGAATCTTGAATTCATTGGCAGTGTCCCGGCGGTGGCCAAAGCCGAAATGGATGTCGAGTTCGGTCAGTTGTTCAGCCCGGCCCCTGCACCTAATCTGCGTGAGGTCGCCCGGCGCGCCCCGCGGTCGCACTCGCCAGAGCGTAAACCGGGGGTTACACATTTAGCGGATCTGGAGCCGCGCGCTCCCGTTTTCCTGCCGCCCGATCTGGAGCCTTTTGCGGCGCCGCCGCCAGAGCAGTTGACGACTCATTCCCGCGAAGATACCAATGGTAGTGGCGACGCCAGTTCGGTTATTGATATGGATACGGCGCCTGTATCGACTCTGCCACCTGTGGTGCAAAAAGCAAGGGCTGCCTTTGAGCGGCTATCTCTTGACGACCCAATGTTTAAGAAAGGGTCTGCAGAAAAGTCCGGGGTGACGCGCAAAAAAGACGATTCGACCTCCAGCTCCTTCAGCAACAGCCTGAGGACCAGCGAGGAGTTCAGCGATAATTAGTCGGTCCAGGGCGAACGGCACTTACTCACGCTGTTAGACCGGCGCCAAACCAAGTAGAGTTTTTGGGGACGCGCCGTCCCCATAAACAGGGGCAGACCTTCCCTGTAGGTTCATTTCGTGGATGGCAACCCCACGGAGGGCCGCCGCACCCTCGATGGGCTGAGAGTCCCTTCAATTTATCGGCGGGCCTGACGCGCAAGGGAGCCCCATTCTCAGCGCATCTATTTATGCCAGATTATCCCTTGCAGGTTGTCAGCGCAGGGCTTTGAAACAACTGCGCAGTTCCCCGATAAACAGTTCCGGTTGCTCCAGTGCCGCGAAGTGTCCGCCGCGCTCCAACTCGTTCCAGTAGATCAAGTTTGAGAAACGTTTTTCTGCCCAGCGTCGGCTGCTGCGAAAAATTTCCCTGGGGAAAATAGAGCAGCCAACGGGCATCGTAATCGGTTCCATATTGGGGTTATTGAAACTCTCCCAGTACAGTCGTGCAGAACTAGCCGCAGCGTTATTGAGCCAGTACATCATCACGTTATCGAGCAACTCATCCTTGGTCAGTACATTTTCGGGATGCTTAGTGCCATTGGCTTCGCAATCTGTCCAAACGTAGAATTTTTCCACCACCCATGCCATCTGTCCGACCGGCGAATCGGCAAGGCCATAGCCCAGCGTCTGCGGATAGGTCGACTGCTGCTTTGAGTAGCCGGCACCTTTTTCTGCATAGGCGCCCATATCCACCAGCGCTGACTGTTCACGCTCGGTAAGATCCGCCATCGTGTCTGGATCTGGCGCTACGATTGGCATATTAATATGTATGCCGGCGCAATGTTCTGTCTCCGTCATGCCCATGCTCTGCGTCACCATGCTGCCCCAGTCTCCGCCCTGTGCCACATAGCGCGAGTAACCCAGTCGGCTCATCAAGGTGCCCCACATACTGCCGATTTTCTCGACGGACGTGCCGCTGCTGGTAGGCTTGCCAGAGAAACCGTAGCCGGGCAGGCATGGCGCTACTACGTGAAAAGCGTCATCTGCACTGCCGCCGTGTGCTGTCGGGTTCACCAGGGCGTCGATGACTTTGTGGAATTCCACAATCGATCCCGGCCAGCCGTGAGAGATGATCAGGGGGAGTGCGTTATCGTGTGGACTTTTGCAGTGAATGAAATGGATATCAATACCGTCGATGTTGCTCATAAACTGCGGCCAGCCATTGAGTTTTTTCTCGAAACGCCGCCAGTCGTAATCGTTCGCCCAGTAGTGGGCAAGTTCCTGCGCATACGCCAGCGGGATACCCTGGTCCCAGTCGTCGCAGGTTTGCGCTTCTGGCCATCGCGTGTTTGCAAGGCGGTGTTTCAGGTCGTCGAGAGTTGCATCGGAAATGTCGACTTTAAAAGGCGTGATGTCGGTCATTGGGTGTTGGTTCCTGTATCAATTGAGAGTTAATGATATTGCTCACTATTCTTCCGTCCACACGCGTCGCAAGGGTTCGCCAAAATCGTCATAGATAATTTTGCGCCGCGGACGTGGCAAACGACGTTTGGGCTGCGGCTTTTTGCGATATTTCTCGAGGCGACGCGCTTCAATAGCGGCAACGACTTCAGGGACAAGCGTGCGCTTCGTTTTAGGTTCGATAAACAGGCGTCGGTTGAGGAATACCGGCGGATCGCCGGGGTTCGTCCCAGAGATTCCGGTTGGGATTTCGTTGACGGAACCCCCCTTCTTGAGAAAGCGCTCTGTCTCCTCGAGAAGTTCATCACGTAAATCTGCTTTTGAGACGGGTTTTTTCAAGTGCTCTTGATGCCAGTACGGCGCGTTGTGTTAACGGATTAGTATAACGATGTACGCTAGGAATTACAGGGTTAGTGGCTGCAGAATTTGCTGCCGTAGGGTCGCTCCTGGGCCGAGCTGCTGCAGTATCACCTCGCCAGCGGCAACGGTGCTGCCCAGGCTGGCAAAGAGACTGTCAAATGCAGGCATCTCTGGTGAATCAACGAGTTGTTGATAGAGCGGCTCTCCATTGAACTTGTGCCCAGGGAATTGGATCACTGCTGGCGGCAGAAGTGGGCGATACCGAAATACGCCATTGCTGGCGCGGCCAATGTCCATATACCTGTAGCAGTGAATCGGAAAGAAACTCAAGCCATTGCAGAATGTTGTCGCGCTGTTGCGGTGTGAAGTCTGGACTTATCTCTATCGAGAGAGAGCGATCACCCTTAGTGAGGTTGTTCTGCGAGGCTTCTGCTGCGAATGTTGAGGCCGTTTCAAGGGCAGAAGTCAGCGCAAGGCTGCACAACAACACCAGCATTGTGCTCTGAATTTTAAGGTTCGAGATCATTGCGGTAAATACAATGGCGCGATGACAGCAGCCAGCGAGACTGGTTCAATTGTTCCAGAGTACCGCAAGACTCGCGCCACGCAGTCACAGGCTTTCAGCGCGGCGGCCTCATTCGCCCGCACTGTAACCGGCGATCGTTGCCATTCTGCTCAAGAGCTCCAGCATGTCCGTTTTGATTTGCTGGCCCGAGAACTCCCGATACAGGCTGTCGACATTGACCGCGATCCGCTCCGGGTCCGACCACGACGAGTACTCTGAGAGTGTTATATCCTGTGCCGCTTCGAAGGCGTTCATGCCGGCCTCATAGCGGGCGCGAGCCTGATCTCTAACGTATTGCAGGTAGTGACGTACTTTCACCACCCCGTGTTTGTCGGTGATCGGGCCATGCCCGGGGATGATGAGGTCGACTTCCATGTTTTCGATCAGCAGACAGGCGTCGATCCAGTTTGCTACAGGGCCCTCCCACATCACTGGAGTGCTGTTGATAAACAGTATATCGCCCGTAAATACGACACGATCGGCGGCACAATGCACGAGCACGTCGCCGCGTGTGTGTGCCGGGCCGACTTCAATCAGTTGTATCTGTTTATCACCCACTCGCAGGTCGAGCTCGCCTTCAAACGTGCGCGTTGGCGGCGTAAATCGAATGCCGTCAAAGCGGAACTGACCAAAACAGTGTTGCAAGTATTGGCCCAGTGGGCCGAACTCTGCAGCATCTGCCATAATGGCGGCCATGGCGTCTGGCGTCAGCTCATTCATTTCTGCAGCAGAGGCGGTCGAAGCGATGATTTCGGCGCCTGTAACCAGCTCATTGCCATGGCAGTGATCGCCGTTAGCATGCGTATTGACCAGCGTGCCGATGTCACGTGCCGCGGGTTCTGCGGAGCGCATTTTGCGCAACATTTCAGCGGTAAGCTCAAGGTCGTAGAGCGTATCGACCAGTAATGACTCCTCCCCATCCACTATGAGCCCGGCATTACTCCAGCCCCAAGTGCCCTGCGGCGCCAGCCAGGCATATGCGCCCTGAGCGAGTGGATGGAGTCCGGGGCAGAGCCGTGTTGTCATTGTTATTGATCCTACTGACGATACCCGTTTATATTAGCGCGAATCGAAGGAGAAAACAGACTTCGGGTTTTCGTCGGGGCCAACAATCTGTTTTAATGCGGCCTAGTTAATTGCTCGGAATTTTCGTATGAATGCCATTCGATCGATTCTCGTGTTTACCTGGATCGTGCTGTCTGTGATCCCGGTGGGCCTCACACTCGTAATCTGTTCGCTCTTTCTCAGCGATGAAAAGCTGTGGTGGTGGTTTGCTGCGCCGTGGCTGCGTGGAGTGATACAGGCTGCGCGTATAGTGGGCGGCGTAGACTACCGTATTGAGGGCGCCGAAAACTTGCCTGGCGCTGAGGATATGCGCCGAATTGTTCTATGCCCGAAGCACCAGTCGACCTGGGAGACATTTTTTTTCGCCAGCTTCACTTCGCATCCACTGGCGTATGTTTTTAAGAAAGAGCTTTTGCGTATTCCCGTGTTTGGCTGGTGCATGGGCCGCTTGGGTATGATTCATATAGATCGCTCGCAGCACAATAAGGCATGGGCCAAGGTGGCCGAGCAGGGCGAGGTGCTAATGAATCGCGGGAAGTGGATTATAATGTTTCCCGAGGGTACGCGTGGCGAGCGCGGCCAAAAGGGCAATTACAAAACAGGCGCTACACGTCTGGCAATCACCACCGGAGCGTATGTCGTGCCGATCGCCGTGACATCGGCGCGCTGTTGGCCGCGGCGTTCGTTTACTATGATCCCTGGTGTCATTGATGTGTCCATCGGGCAACCGGTGTCTGCAGAGGGTCGCGAGCCGAGTGAGTTGATGGAAGAAGTTGAACGATGGATCGAAGCTGAAATGCGCCGACTCGATCCCCAATCCTACGTTTTACAACAATAAGGAACGCGATATGTCTGCAGCAAAAATTATATTATTGGTGGTCTACGCCGTGTTGGCCGGTTTGGCTGTGACTCAGGGTGATTCCACAGCGGGTGCGTGGTCGCTGCGGTTGCTTGCCATCCTCGGCGTCGTTCATCTCATTGAGGTCATGGTTTTCTTCAAACTCTGTAAAGCAGCGGGAGGGTCCTTGATCGGCCACCTCGTTAGCGTGTTTTTGTTTGGCGTTCTGCATGTCACCGAACTTAAAGCAGCCCAAACTAAGAGCTAACTATCGACACACCATTCCACGTTCCATTTGAACAAGCAATTGCTTGAGGGAGAGAGCAGGTGACAGACGCTTATATAGTAGGTGCAGTGCGCAGTGCTGGTGGCAAAAAAAATGGACGACTGTCCAAAATCCATCCTATTGATCTGGGGGCGGAGGTGGTGGATGCGCTAGTGGCGAAGACCGGCGTTCCTGTGGCGGAGATTGACGACCTCATTTTCGGTTGTGTGTCACAGGTAGGCGCGCAATCGAGCAATATTGGCCGCAACGTGTGTCTCTCCTCGGTGCTTGGCGAGGCGGTGCCGGGCACAACGGTTGATCGACAGTGTGGCTCGGGTCAGCAGGCAATTCATTTTGCGGCTCAGGCGGTGCTCTCCGGCACACAGGATCTGGTCATTGCCGGTGGCGTCGAAAGCATGAGCCAGGTACCCATTGGCGCCAATATTATAGATGGCTTCAAGGCGGATCACGGCGTTCCCTATGGCAAGAAAATAGCCGAACGCTATCCTGGAGTGCAATTTAATCAATTCGCTGGTGCGGAAATGCTTGCGCATAAATATGAGCTGACGCAGGACGAGCTGAATGCCTTTGCCTTGTCCAGCCATATGAAGGCGAAACGCGCGGTTGAGGAAGGTCGATTCGACGAAGAGATTGTCGCGATTGAGGTCGAGTTGGAGGATGGATCAAAGCAGATGCACACCCAGGATGAAGGCATTCGTATGGATGCCACCCTGGGTGCGATTGCCGGCTTGCAGCCATTGCAAGAGAACGGCTTGCTCAGTGCGGCCAACGCATCGCAAATTTGTGACGGGGCGGCAGCGGTTATGATTGCCAACGGCGCGACCTGCAAGCGTTTGGGACTCAAGCCGCTGGCTCGAATAGTCGCTATGAGCGTGATTGGTTCAGATCCTGTGATCATGCTGGAAGGACCTATTCCCGCGACCCAAAAAGTGCTGGAAAAGGCGGGTTTGAGTCTTGATGACATCGACCTGTTCGAGGTCAATGAGGCTTTCGGTTCCGTACCGCTGGCGTGGGTAAAGGCGCTGGGTGCTGATCTGGATAAATTGAACGTCAACGGTGGCGCGCAGGCGCTGGGACATCCGTTGGGCGGCACCGGTGCAAAATTAATGACTACGTTGGTGCATGAGCTGCATCGCAGCGGCAAGCGTTACGGACTGCTGGCGATCTGTGAAGGCGGTGGCACGGCGAACGGCACTATCGTTGAGCGAGTAGACGCGGTTGCCTCGTAAGAATCGTGATTTTACGCAGCTGACGAAACTACAATCGATGGTAAATTGCGACCACTAAAACCTGGTGAGCAACGATAAACTGCATGTATCAGGGCCGCTGTTGGGGCCTGATCAAGTGCTATTTCAACCCCGAATCCCCGTTGTTGGAGAGAATAATATGGGCTTTTACGACAGAGTGGTACTGCCACGCTTTATCAACTGCGCTTGCGCAGCCAAGCCCATCATGAAACAGCGCGAAAAAGTGGTCCCGCAGGCAGTGGGTATCGTGCTGGAGATCGGTATCGGCACCGGCCTGAACCTGCCTTACTACGATGCGGGTAAAGTAGAACGAGTCATTGGTCTGGATCCGTCGGAGGCCTCGTGGAAGCTGGCGGGTGAGCGGGCTGCGCATCTCGATTTTGAGGTCGAGTTTATTGGCTTGCCTGGAGAGGAAATTCCGCTGGCCGATGCCAGTGTAGACACCGTGCTGGTGACATTCGCCCTGTGCACCATTGCAGATCCTGTCACCGCGTTAAAAGGTATGGCGAGAGTGCTGCGGCCGGGCGGCAGCTTGATTTTTTGTGAGCATGGAAAGGCGCCGGATGCCGGGGTGTGTAAATGGCAGGACCGGATCAACCCGTTGTGGCGGCGTATGGCCGGTGGCTGCAATCTCAATCGCGATATTCCTCAGCTGCTCGGCGCGGGCGGTTTCACAGTGGCTGAAATGCACACCGGTTATTTGCCTGGAACGCCCAGGTTTGCCGGCTACAATTACTGGGGCAGCGCCACTCGCACCTAATCCCACGCGATTCACTGGACCTCGAAATGCGGTGTTTGGTAACCCGATGGTGCCTGCTTTTTTTGTTGCTCTTGCTCTCACCGTTGATCATGGCAGGGACGACATTGGAGTACTCTGTCAGGGGTATAAAAGGCGAACCCGAAAAAAATGTGAAGGCCTATCTAGGCGCTGCGCCAAAAACCGATGGCGAGCGTCTCAACTTTGTGGCCTCAGCAAGGCGCAAAGTAAGGGATGCACTGCAAGCTTTGGGGTATTACCAACCCGAAATCACTATTGAAGTTGATCGTAAAGACCCCGTTTGGCAGCTGCGAGTGCTGGTTGATCCTGGTGAGCCTGTTCGTATTCGTGACCTTGATATTCAAATTCTCGGCGCAGCGGCGGACGACCCGGATATGATGGCGCTGCTATCCGACGCTGGGATGGCAGTTGGAGATGCCTTGCACCATGGCCATTTTGAAGGCTTCAGGAACAAGCTGCTGTCGCGTGGGCAACAGAGGGGATACCTGGACGGGGAAATTACGCAGAGCCGAATTGAAGTAGCAGTGGATGCGGGTACTACCGACATCGTGCTGCGCTATAACAGCGGTCCGCGCTTTCGATTCGGCAATATAAGTTATGATGATGTACTGATCGATCAGCGACTGCTGGATTCGCTGATGACATTTGCGCCTGGTGAATATTTCGAACAGTCCCAGCTGCAGAGTTTTCAGTCAAACTTACAAAAGACTAATTACTTTTCCAGCGTTATCGTGCAGCCGCAGCGTGACCCTACTCTGGTTGACACGGTGCCTATCACTGTTCAGCTACACGCTGCCAAGCGGCATAGTTTTGACCTGGGGGTGGGCTACAGCACTGATACCGAGGAGCGTGTTTCGGCGACTTGGCGCACGCCAAGAATTAATCGCTATGGCCATAGCCAAGTAACGCGTCTGCAATATTCGCCGGTTAATCCCAGCGGTCGCGTTACTTACTCCATTCCCGTTTCTAGCCCGCTGGCAGATGTTGTGCAGCTCTGGGCAGGGCTGGAGGAAAACGAATACGGCGATATTAATAGTCAGCAGATAGAGACAGGTGTCCGCCGGGAGATAAAGCGAGACCAGTGGATCTACACCTATTCACTGCGTGCTCTGAACGAGTCCTGGAATGACGTCTTCAGCAGTCCCAGCAACAACTATGTGCTGGCCGGCGGTGCTCTATCCAGTCGGCGCTATACTGGTTCGCTGGTCGATCCCAGGGGCGGATTCAATCAGCTTTACACTGTTGAAGGTGGTAGCGCGTCGTTGGGTTCCGATATTGATCTGCTGCGCACCACTGCCAAACTGGGCTATATTTTCACCCCGTGGCGGCGGCATCGTGTGGTCACTCGTGCCGAACTCGGTGCGGTTGAGACGGCCAACGGCGATCGCGAAAATCTTGCTCCGTCACTCAGTTTTTTTGCCGGCGGCAACGATAGCATTCGCGGTTATGCCTTCCAATCTCTGGGCGTGGAAAAATATATCCCACAGAGCGATGGCAGTACAAAAAGATTTGTTGTCGGTGGCAACCGTTTGGCGATTGGTAGCCTGGAGTACCAATACTACTTCACCAATAAGTGGCGCGGCGCTCTCTTTGTTGACGCCGGCGATGCTTTCGACGACGGCGACTTTGATGCCAAGGTCGGGGCAGGATTCGGTGTGCACTACATTACCGCAGTGGGCGCTATTCGGGCCGAATTGGCCAATAGTGTGAGCGAGACTGATCCCGATTGGTATTTTCACTTGACCATCGGTGCTGAGTTTTGAAGATTCTCAGGGCAACATTGTTCTTACCTGCGCTGCTGATTCCCGCAGTGCTGTCCATGACGCTTTATCTGGCATTATATACAGAGCAGGGAAGCCGCAGTGCGGTGCGTTTGGTGCAGCAGCTATTACCGCTTGAAGTCGAGTACGACAGCGGTAGCCTCGCCGGGCGTATGGCCCTGCGCCGCGTGCTTTTCGAAACGGAGGGTTTGCGCCTGGAGTTGCTCGGTGTTATTGCCGAGGTGAAACTGGCATGTCTTTGGCGTGCAGCTATTTGCTTTGACCATTTGCAGGTCACGCAGCTCGATATCGCGCTCCCGCCCGACGCCAATGTCACGCAGAGTTCGGCTGTCGCCGCGACTGCCATCGGGCGGGAGTCGGCCGCGGCACTGATTCAATTTCCTTTTGGTCTGGAAGCAGATCTGCTTGAAATCGAGCGATTGCGCGTTCATTGGCTTGGCGGTGAGTGGCGGCAGGGTTCGATGCGCGCTCGTATCCAGTTATATGATTCGACTGTAGAGGTTCTCAGCGCAAGCATTTTAAACCCGCGGTTGACACTTCAGGATACGCAAAGTCCGGGTACAGTCGGTTCTGCGAGCACGTCGCTACCTGTGATCGATCTGCCGCTGAAGTTATCCGTTACCGATTTGCAGCTGCTCAATCCCTCCTGGAAATTGTACGGCAGAATTTATGAGCAGGACAAGATCGCACTGCAAGGACGATGGCGGCGCAGCGAATTGCGAGTCGAGGAGCTCACGGCCAAGAGTCATGAGCAGGGTGATCTGTCGCTACAGGGTAATTTGATATTCACTGAAGACTGGCCCATTGAGGCCGATGCCGTTGTGCTGCTCGCTGCACCATTTCAGTTCTCCGAACTGCTCGGGAATAGAATTAGTGTTTCTTTGCGCAATAATTTCTCCGCGCTTGAGGTGCAGTTGGATTATCCGGGAACTGTCGCCGTCGGGGCACACGGGCAAGTCAATGTGCTCGATAGCGCACTGCCATTCTCTGCTACTGTAACAGCGACTTCTGCCACTAAATTGTCGATGTTGGATGTCGAGGGTGTGCCGACGCAGTTGCAGGGTTTGGCGCTGAAATTTCCATTGGTGATGACTGTTAATGGTACGTCGGCCACGCAGCAGTTTGCGTTGCAGGGCGCGGCCAGTGGCATCGGCTACGATACGCTGCGTATCGCAATGGTGGGTCAGCACGCGCAGCAGAATATCGTTATCTCCGAGCTGGTTATCGAGGATGATGCGGGTGCCAATGGGCTGCATGCAAGCGGCGAGATTGCGCTTTTGGCTGATTATCCGTGGGCACTGAAATTGCAGTCCAGCGGACTTGATCTGCCGCCTTTCAGTGCGCCATTGCAAGGACGCATCGACGGTTCGATGCAACTCGCCGGAAACGTGGAGGGTGATCAATGGCAAGTGGAAGTGGTGGATGTGGCATGGCAGGGCCTGATCAACGAAATGCCCGCAAGCGTCACCGGCTTCACGGGCATTAACAGCGATTTACAGCTGCTCGGCAGTGGCCTGGATGCGCAACTGAATGGTGCCCAGCTATCATTGTATTCCCCGGGAGACGCGCAGGGCCCCGGCAAATTGCAGCTGACAATTGCGGACCTGGGTCGCTGGCAGACAGGCAGCAGTGGTCAACTGGAGCTTGAGGCACATCTGGCTCCCGACAGGGAAGACATTCAGCTTATCGGTCGTCTTGAAAATGTCGTGTGGTCAGGGTTGACGTTCGCGCAGGCCGAAATTGTCGGTGATTATCGATTCGCGCAAGACCATGCGTTTCATTTGGACGCCATGTTCACCGAGGCGGGCGTCGGGGATATCGCATTTATAACAGTGCAGTTTCTGGCACAGGGGGATTGGGCAAAGCAATCCTTTACAGCGACTGCGAGTGGCGATGTCGAGGGCACACTTAAAGTGACGGGCGCGCGTGACGGAGAGCAGTGGCGGGGCGCGTTGGCGCCTACCCGCCTGCAGACGGTCATCGGTGAATGGGTACTGGCTGACGCTGTGACGCTGAGCGTGCCCGCTTCGCTGCAGCAGCTGGCGGTGGATGAGCAGTGTTGGCAGCATCAGTATGCGCAACTGTGCACTGGCAAGTGGCTGCTGGGAGCAAAGGGCGGCGGCAGAGTCCAGCTGCAGAGTGATCTTAAGATCATCTCAGGCCTGTTGCCGGCCGATGTGGCGGTTAACGGCGATCTCAGCGTGCTGCTCGATGCGAGCTGGGCTAGCGATACCTCGGTCCGCTTTGAAGGCAGCGCGCGCACAGGTGATGTCACGGTGATGGAACACTTTGAAGAAGGCACGAGTGCAACGTTTGGGTGGGACAACGCCCTGGCCACTGCCAATTTTACGGAAAAGGGCTTGAGCCTCGATGTCGATGTGGTGCGCGGCGGGGACAGAATTGTCGGTGTCGAGCTGCTTCTGCCGCCAGACCGAAACGATACGCTAAGCGGGTCGGTCAGCCTTGACCGGCTAAAACTGGGTGCCTTGTCAGCCTTCGTCCCAGCGCTATCGACGCTGGCGGGTGAACTCAGCGCGCAGCTCACACTCGCCGGTACGGTCGATCAACTGCAGGCGTTTGGTGAAATCAGCCTGAGCGATGGCAAGGTTATCGCCGAAGGTAATCCTACTGAGCTCGACCAGCTCGACCTGAATTTTGACGTGCAGGGCGATTGGGCCAGTATTCGCGGCAGTGGTATCTTCGGCGGTGGTGAGGTGACATTTGTTGGCGAGGTAGTTGCCGATCCTGAACTGAAGCTGGAACTCACCATTGAGGGAACCGACCAGACCGTCTGGTATCCGCCTTCAACCGAGTTGCGGATTTCTGAAGCACTTTTGCTCACCCTGAAAAAAGACTTGCTGATGTTGACGGGGGATATCAGTGTGCACGATGGCACGCTGCAGATTGAGGCGCTACCGCAGGGCAGCGTCGCATTGTCATCGTCGGTTGTTGTAGTGGACAGGGATGGCAACGTCCTGCGGGAGGAGCTGCCGTTTGACGTTCGTATGAATCTGCAAATCCACATCGCCGACCGCTTCAAGGTCACGGGGAATACCCTACAGACCAGGCTTGCGGGCAATCTGCGGGTGCAACAGCGCCCGGCACAGCCACTGCAACTGTTTGGCAACCTGGACCTCGTCGGTGGGGAGTTTCACGCATACCAGACTCGTTTGCAGATCAAGCGCGGTACGCTCGGCTTTACCGGGCCGCCTGATAACCCGACCGTGGATGTACGAGCTGAGCGCCATATTACTAGCGGTGACATCACGGTCGGGGTGCATGTGCAAGGTCCATTGCAGAATGATCTGCAACTTGACGTTTATTCCACGCCAGCGATGAGCCAGACGAACGCCATGTCTTATCTGGTGCGGGGCAGGGGAATTGACACCGGCGCAGGATTCGATGGGACATCAACCGCGCTGTCGCTCGCCAGTGGTGTGGTCAATCGTTCTGATCTGGTTGCCGAACTGAACCGTATCCCGGGTGTCAGTAATATCGAGTTCGGTGCGCAGGGTTCGGAAGACGATACGGCTGCAACGGTTAGCGGATATCTCGGTGAGCGCATTTACCTGTCATACGGTGTCGGGCTCTACGAGCCGATAAATGTACTGACGGCGAGATTCTATCTGCGCTCGCGGTTTTGGCTTGAGGTCGTGAGTAGCCTGGAGAATTCTGTAGATTTATATTACTCGTTTGACATTGACTAGCAGAATGCGGTTTGCAACCCGCTATAAATACCACTAACAGGATGAATTAATGGACCCTTTGACTCAGGGCGTTCTGGGCGCTTCGTTGCCGCAGGCCAGCAGTAAGCCGCGTGATGCCGCGACAGCCGGCTTGCTGGGTTTTCTGGCCGGGATAGCGCCAGATCTGGATGTGTTGATTCGCTCCGGCACGGATCCGCTGCTGTTTCTTGAGTACCACCGGCAGTTTACGCATTCACTGGTGTTTATTCCGATTGGGGGCCTGCTGTGCGCCCTTGTGCTGCATAGTGTGCTCGGGCGCAGGCGAGGATTGTCGTTTCGCCAAAGCTGGCTGTTCTGCACTCTGGGTTACGCAACGCACGCTGTGCTCGATGCCTGCACCACGTATGGCACCATGCTGTTTTGGCCGTTCAGTGATGCCCGTATCGCGTGGAATACGATATCGATTATAGACCCATTATTCACTATTCCGATGCTGATACTGGTGGTGCTGGCCGCGCGCCGCAAAAAGCCGCTGTATGCTCGCGTAGCGCTGGTATGGGCGGTGGGTTATATGAGCGTGGGATTATGGCAGCAAAAAGAGGCTGTTGAGATGGGTTATAGCCTGGCTGCAGAGCGCGGCCACACACCGCTGCGGTTGGAAGCTAAGCCGAGTTTTGCCAATATTCTGGTGTGGAAAATCGTCTACGAAACCGAGGAGCGGTTTTACGTGGATGCGGTGCGTGCAGGTCTTGCCCCTCGCGTTTTCACGGGCGAGGCGGTGCAAAAATTTGATATCGAAAGAGACATGCCGTGGCTGGACCTAGCGTCGCAACAGGCTAAGGATATCGAACGCTTTCGCTGGTTTAGTAATGGGTACATCGCGCGCGATCCGAACAATCGTAATCGCGTGATTGATGTGCGCTTCTCAATGATACCCAACCAGGTAGCCCCGTTGTGGAGTATCGAACTGGATCCACACGTCGGGCATCAGACACACGCCCAATATCTCGTGCATCGCGAATCAAGCGGCGCACAGACGAGCCTGCTGTGGGAGATGCTTAGCGGGCCGCAAGACCCTACACGTTGAATGGTACTTCCTTAATCTGAACGGAAGCACCAAGGCGTCAAAGCGCGTAGATATTACAATGACCGGCTGAGCCTATAGAGGGTGGGGGGCCATCCGTGGGGCGGCCATCCGTGGGGCGGCCATCCGTGGGGCGGTCATCCGTGGGGCGAGCCTACAATGATGTATTCACGGCATATCTCGAAAAACTCTACTGAGTTTGGCGCCGGTCCGGCAGCGTAAGAAGGGCACATTTCCGACTTGCTATAGTGTATCGAAAACCCCGCGCGCCGCAGTCAGCGCCTTCCCGCTGTGAATGCCTATTCCCTGTCGCTGCAAAATAGCCTCCAGCGCACTCAGGCAGTACATCACATTGCGCTCGTTGCTGGCAAAACCCATCAGGCCGATACGCCAGGTCTTGCCGGCGAGTGCGCCTAAGCCGCCGCCAATTTCCAGATCAAATTCATCGAGCAGAGCACTGCGCAATGCGGCATCGTCGACGCCCTCGGGTATTAACACAGAGTTTAGTTGCGGCAGACGGTAGGCCGGTGCAACGGCCATACTAAGGCCCATGGCCTCCAGTCCGGCAACCAGTGCGAGATGATTATGTCGATGGCGAGCGTGTGCCTGCTCCAGCCCTTCCTCCTGTAACATGACCAGCGATTCATGCAGGGCGTAGAGGTTGTTGACCGGCGCGGTATGGTGGTAGGCACGCTTGCCGCTGCCGCCCCAGTAGCCCATCACCAGTTGCATGTCGAGGAACCAGCTTTGTACTTTTTGTTTGTGTTCACTGATGCGCTTCACCGCGCGTTCGCTGAAGGTGACCGGAGAGAGTCCGGGCACACATGACAGGCACTTCTGTGTGCCGGAATACATGGCGTCAACGCCCCATGCATCTACTGACACTTCAATGCCGCCTAACGATGTCACTGCATCCACGATAGACAGCGCGCCGCGACTGGACGCCAATTCACACAGGGCTTTGGCATCACTGTGCACGCCTGTCGATGTTTCGGCATGCACGAAGGCGAGTATGGCGGTGTCGGGGTTTGCGTCGAACGCGGCCTCCACTTTTTCCGCACTCACGGGTTGACCCCATGCGTCCTCCACGATCACTGCGATACCGCCACAGCGCTCGACGTTTTCTCTCATACGACCGCCGAAAACACCATTCTGGCATACGATTACTTTGTCGCCCGGTGAGACCAGATTGACAAAACAGGCTTCCATCCCCGCGGAGCCCGGCGCGGAGATAGGTAAAGTCAGTGCGTTATCTGTTTGGAAGGCGTACTGCAGAAGCTGTTTGATTTCATCCATCAGCGTCAGGAACAGTGGATCGAGGTGGCCTATGGTCGGTCGCGCCATGGCTCCCAGCACGCGCGAAGAAACATCAGAAGGGCCAGGCCCCATCAGTGTGCGCTGGGGTGGATAGAAACTGCTGGTCATAGGATTTACTCCGTTACACTAAAAATTTGGCGTAACGGTAGCAGATTTTGACGGCAAGCTTAAGCGTCAAGGTCGGTCGCTACCGTCTGTTGTAAAAGATATTAAGCCGTATTTCTCCATGCTAGTATCCCTAGTCGCGTCGCACAGAGCACGCTGGCTCAAATAGCAATTTGTAAAATCAGACATCAGGAGATAGCCGTGAACAGACCCGGAATCGAACCCAACCTCGCTGGCACTATGTTGCGTCGGGCAGATCTTAACCCCGAAAGAATCGCGCTGATATTTGAGGAGCGTGCGATAGCCTATAGCGAGTTTGGCGATCGAGTGCGCCGCATGGCAACGCTGCTCAGGTCAGGCGGGGTATGCTTGGGTGATCGAGTGGGCTATCTCGGTTTTAATCACCCGGCGCTGCTTGAAACAATGTTTGCGGCGCAGGCACTGGGCGCTATTTTTGTGCCGCTGAACTATCGTCTCACGGCCCAAGAGCTCACTTTTATTATCAATGACGCGGGCATCCATACACTGGTGGTGGACGATGCACTGCAGCCTGTGCTGGAGGAGGCCATGCCCCGGTTGTCCTGCAGGCAGTATTTTTCCAGCGAAAGCGCGGCCGAAGCCTGGCGTCACTTGTCGACAGAGCTGGCTGCCGCCGAGCCTCTGGCGCAGCCTGTTTCAGTTGATGAGCACGACGTGGCCCTCATCATGTATACCTCTGGCACGACCGGACTGCCCAAAGGAGCCATGCTGACCCACGGCAATATTGTGTGGAATAATATTAATGCGGCGCTCGCTTTCGGGGGCTCACGCGACGATGTGATCCTGACAGCGGCGCCGTTGTTTCATATCGGTGGCCTGAACGTCATGACACTGGGTTCTTTTCACAGCGGTTCTACCGTCGTGCTGCTGCGTAATTTCGATCCGGGGCAGGTGCTGGCGGATTTCCAGCGCTATAAGGTTAGCCACATGTTTGGCGCTCCCGCGATGTTCCTTTTTATGTCCCAGCACCCGTCGTTTGGCACCACTGATCTGAGTTGTGTGCGCAATCTCCTGGTCGGTGCCGCACCGGTTCCCGAATCGCTGATCGAGTTATATGCTGATCGCGGCGTGGATTTTTGCCAGGGCTACGGCCTCACTGAAACGGCGCCGTTTTCCTCCTTCCTGACGCCCGAATGGACCCGCAGCAAGCTGGGCTCAGCCGGCCAGTCGCCGATCTACAGTGATATGAGAATCGTGGACAACGACAACAAGCCGGTAGCACCCGGTGTGCGCGGCGAGATATGCATGCGCGGCCCCAATATTATGAAGGGCTACTGGAATCGGCCTGAGGCGACCGCAGATGCGATTGATACAGAAGGCTGGTTTCACTCGGGTGATGTTGGCTACGTCGATGACGAAGGCTTTCTGTTTATCTGTGATCGTCTCAAGGATATGGTGATCTCCGGAGGGGAGAACGTGTACCCGGCCGAGGTGGAAAGCGCGCTCTATAAGCATGAATCCATTGCCGAGGTCGCAGTGATTGGGCTGCCCGATGAAAAATGGGGGGAGGCGGTGACCGCTGTGGTGTCGCTGCATGATGGCCATCAACTCACGCTGGAAGATTTGCGCGTATTCGCCCAGCCCATGCTGGCAAAGTACAAGCTACCGCTGCGCCTTCATCTGGTGGATGCACTGCCGCGCAATCCCGCTGGTAAAGTCTTGAAGTTTGTCCTCAAGGAAGATTTGCAAAAATAGGTTTTGGGTGGTTTTGGCGCTGACCTTAGCGACAGGATCGGAAGTAAATGTCGATGATATCGGGTCCCGAAAAGCGCTACTCGGTTTGGCGGTGGTCTAATAGCGAAAGTCAATACCATTCGCTCCAAGGGCCTGTCGAACATAGGGTGATACCACTGCAGCGAGGTGAGCCCAGCGAAGTTACTCCGCTGAGCGTGTTGCGGGGCCTCATTTTGGACCCCCGATTTTTCAATACCCATGTTTTGGCTGGCTCATTGATGGCGGTCTTTACCGGAATACGGTTCGTGGACTGAAAAAATAGACCAATCTGGCGCAGCGGCACCCAATGTGTCCGTATCGCTTACTAGTAAGTACAGCATATAATAAGCATTGCGTACTAGTTAGTTGATGGCCGTTAAAAGATGCCGAATAGACCCGAGACACCAGAAACCTTTGGATTTTTGATCCACGATGTCGCGCGTTTGCTGCGCAAGAATTTCAACCGGCGTGTGCAGGGTCTTGGCATGACGCAGGAGCAGTGCCGCGTGATTCTGCATCTTTCCCGTAACGAAGGGATACAGCAGGTTGATCTGGCTGACCTGTTGGAAATCAAACCGATAACGCTCGCCCGCCTGTTGGATAAATTGCAGGAGAATGATTTGATTGAACGCCGCCGGAACCCAGAAGATCGAAGGGCGTTCAGACTCTACCTCACGCGCAGTGCGCATGCTGTGGTGAAGAAGATTCTGGCCATCGGCGCATCCACGCGAGCTGATGCCAATAGAGACATTGCCGCTGCTGATCTTAAGAAACTGTTTTCCTTGTTATCGCGGCTCAAATCAAATCTTCTGCTTAGCGAAGAAGCGCTGGCGGCCACCCCCCAAAAAACGCCTGACACCGCCAGATGATCAATATACGTGTGCTACTGTTTAGCCTCGGTCTGCTAGTCGCCGGCGTCGCCGGGGTCTACCTGTATACCAATAGCGACAGGTTTGTTACCACCGATAATGCCTACCTGAAATTTGAAAAGGTCACCGTGAGCTCTGAAGTCAGCGGTACTATTACAGAGATACGCGTCCTTGAAAACCAGACCGTAAAACGCGGCGACCTATTGCTCATAGTCAATGACGCCATCTACAAGGTCGCACGGGATAAAGCGGCGGCGCGGCTGCAACAGGCGAAGTCAGCTGTTAGATCATTGCAGGCGAGCTATCACACCAAGGAGGCGCAGCTGGCATTGGCCGTTAGCAATCTGGATTTTGCGGAAACGGAGTACAAGCGTGAGCTCAATCTGGCGCAGAAGAACCTCACTTCAAAAGCCTTGATCGACGACCGCCGGCACACCCTCGATATTGCCAATGAAAATCGGATTATTATCGGCAGAGAACTTGCGCAACTACTGGCGGACCTCAATGGCCGCACTGATGCGCCGTTGAGTCAGCATTCCGGGGTGATGGAGGCGCAGGCAGATCTTGATCTGGCTAACATTGATTTGCTACATACCCGCGTACTTGCGCCATTTGACGGCTTTGTCAGCCACATTTCCAAGTTGGGACAGCACCTCTACCCGGGCAGCCCAATCATGAGTCTGGTATCCGGCAGCGATGTCTGGATCGAGGCAAACTTCAAGGAGACTGATTTGCCTAATCTGCATTTTGATCAAGCGGTAGATATTGCTATCGATGCCTATCCTGACCGCTATTGGACCGGGCGTGTCGAAAGCCTGAGTGCGGCAACTGGAGCGGAGTTTTCCTTGCTGCCGCCACAAAATGCGACGGGAAACTGGATAAAGGTTGTACAGCGCGTTCCGATTCGCATAAAGCTTGAGACGAAAGCGGATGATCCTGTGCTGCGAGCAGGCATGAGCGCCTATGTTGAAATTGATACGCGAGCTCCGGCCATCTGACGCACAAGCGATTGAACTTCCTTATTCTGAAACTGCAGAACTTACCCGATTCAACGCGGCATTTTCTGTTGATTGTCGCAGTGATGATGGCGGCGATCATTCAAATCATCGATACAACGATTGCCAACGTCGCTTTGCCACACATGCAGGGCAGTTTGTCTGTTACTCAAGATAAGATCGCCTGGGTGCTCACCTCATACATCATGGCAACGGCTATTGCCATGCCTCTCACCGGCTGGATTGCTGGTCGAATAGGCCGCAAGCGGCTGCTGATAATTTCTGTATCGGGTTTTACACTGGCATCAATGGCCTGCGGTGCGTCTTACACTCTGGAGGAGATGATCGTATTTCGCGTATTGCAGGGTATTTTCGGTGCGAGTCTGGTGCCGATTTCGCAATCCCTTCTGCTCGATACCTTTCCCGTGCAAAAGCATGCAAGAGCGATGGGTATTTGGGGTGTCGGTGTGATGGTAGCACCCATTCTAGGCCCGACTGCGGGAGGCTGGCTAACGGAATACTACAGCTGGCGTTGGGTGTTTTACATCAATGTCCCCTTTGGCATTCTGTCCCTGCTGGGTGTGATAGCGCTGGCCAAAGAATCCGTGTTGGACAAGGAGAGACCCTTCGATCTTTTTGGCTTCATGCTGCTCAGTATTGCGATCGTGAGCCTGCAGCTAATGCTCGATCGGGGGCACTCAAAATACTGGTTTGAGTCGCCCGAAATTGTTATCGAATTGATGCTGGCAATACTCGCTCTATATCTGTTTGTCGTGCATATGTTTACGCACAAAAGCTGCTACATAGATCCGCGCCTGTTCAGAGACAGAAATTTTTCGCTGGGCCTGGTTTTCATCTTCCTGCTGGGCGTCATCATGTTGGCAACCATGGCGTTATTTCCTCCCTATCTGCAAACACTGCTTGGCTATCCTGTGTTCGATGCGGGGCTGATTCTGGCACCCAGAGGCGTGGGGACCATGATTGCGATGCTGCTGTGTAGCTGGATTATGGAGCGCGAGGTGATGTCGGCGCGCTTTGTGATTGTTATCGGGCTCCTGCTCATCGTTGCTACGATGTGGGGAATGACCGGGTTCACGGTGAATGTTACCCAATCAACTATCAGCTGGACGGGACTCGTGCAGGGGTTTGGCCTTGGACTTATCTTCGTACCGCTCAGCACGCTCGCGTTTGCCACCCTCGATCCGCTGCTGCGCACCGAGGCTGCCTCGGTATTCGGGTTAGTGAGAACAATCGGCAGCAGTCTGGGTATTTCTCTCGTGGTCAGCGAACTGGCGAGTAATTCGCAGATCGAGCATGCGCTGCTGACAGAACATATCACGGAGTTCAACCCGCTGCTGCAAAACACAGCGCTCGCTAGCGTTTGGGATGTTCATACTCCACAGGGCTTGGCTCTACTGGAAAGTGAAGTCGCCAGGCAGGCTCTCCAGCTAGCCTACCTCGACGACTTTCGAATGATTATGATTATGGCGCTGTTGGCCGTGCCGGCGGCATTACTGCTGCGCAGTCCCAAGCAGGGAAGCGTTTAAAATACCGACGCCTAGCAGTCTGTTGGACGCGGGATGATGCTAAGTCCGGCAGGTTTTTTCTGGCTAGACTTCGTCACTGCCCACATTGGCCTGTGCTGCGGCAATACGTGCTATCGGCACACGAAAGGGACTGCAGGAGACGTAGTCCAGGCCGATGTCATGACAGAACTGGATGGAGCGCGGATCGCCGCCGTGCTCGCCGCAAATGCCGTACTTAATGCCCTTCTTTTTGCTGCGACTCTCGGTAATGGCAATTTCCATTAATCGTCCGACCGCACGCTGGTCAAGGGATACGAAGGGATCCACATCGATCAGTTTTTCTTTCAGGTACTTGGGAATAAAACGGCCTGCATCATCGCGCGAGAAACCGTAGGTCATCTGCGTCAGGTCATTGGTGCCGAAGCTCATGAACTCTACCTCCGGCGCGAGGCGATCAGCACCCAGGGCCGCGCGCGGTGTCTCCATCATGGTGCCAATCTTATAGCGGATTGAAACCGGTCTGACCGCCGCCATGTCGCGAATGCACTTGTCAATAATCGCAGTAACAAGGCGAATTTCCCGCACATTGATCACCAGCGGTATCATGATTTCTGGCAGCGGGCGGTAGCCTGCATCCATGGCATCGGCCGCCGCACTGATAATGGCCTTGACCTGCATTTCGGTGATCTCTGGATACACCACCGACAAGCGACAACCACGGAAGCCCAGCATCGGATTCACTTCCGAGAGCCGCTGCGCAATGTCTTGAATGTCCTTGACGGGTTTGCCGATCTGCGCCGACAAGGCTTCGATATCGTCACCGCTATGCGGCAGGAATTCGTGCAGCGGCGGATCCAGCAGCCGAATGGTCACGGGCAGACCGTTCATGACCTTGAATAATTCCAGCATGTCATCGTGCTGGAATACCTGTAGCTGATCGAGAAAGTGTTGCCGTTCTTCTGTCGTCTCAGACAGGATCATCGCACGCATGACACCAATGCGGTCCGCAGCGAAAAACATATGCTCGGTGCGGCACAGGCCTATCCCTTCAGCACCCAGTTCCCGCGCTTTTGCAGCATCTTCGGGTGTATCAGCATTGGCACGGACTTGCAGGCGTCGGTATTTGTCGGCCCAACTCAGCAGTACCTGAAAGTCATCACTGGAACTGGCTTCGATTTTTGCGATGTCGCCCAGCATGACTTCTCCGGAGGTGCCATCAAGTGTGATGATGTCACCGCGGCGCACGGTGATGCCTTCTTTGGTCGTGGCGCTGCCGGCAGCGCAATCAATGCTCAGTTCGCCACAGCCTGTGATAGCGCATACGCCCATGCCGCGCGCTACGACGGCGGCGTGTGAGGTCATGCCACCCAGTTCTGTCAGTACGCCTGCTGCCACGCGCATGCCGTGAATATCCTCGGGCGTGGTTTCCCGCCGTAACAGGATGACGCTGTGTCCGGCGGCATTCTCCACTTCGGCTTCCTCGGCAGAAAACACCACGCGTCCGGTAGCGCCGCCCGGACTGGCTGGCAGCCCCGTAGCAATGATGTCGCGCTTGTCCGCTGGATCAACCATAGGATGCAGAAACGCTTCGACATGCTCAGGCGAAACGCGCATCAGTGCCTCGCGCTCAGTGATCAAACCCTCGCTGACCATATCGACCGCAATTTTTATTGATGCCCTGCCGGTGCGTTTTCCGCTGCGCGTTTGCAGCATGAAGAACGTACCGTCCTGCACGGTGAATTCAATGTCTTGCATGTCGCGATAGTGTTTCTCTAACAATGCCTGTGTTTTGTAGAGCTGATCGTAGACAACCGGCATACGATCTTTCAGCGCGGAAACAGGCAGTGGTGTGCGGATACCGGCGACGACATCCTCACCTGCGGCATTGAACAGATACTCGCCAAAAAACTGTCGTTCGCCTGTGGCAGGGTTGCGCGTAAATGCCACGCCGGAACCCGACTCGTCTCCGAAATTGCCGAACACCATCGCCTGCACAGAGACAGCAGTACCCAGGCTGTCGTCGATATTATTCATCTCCCGATAGACCACCGCTCGCGGCGTGTGCCAGGAGCGAAATACAGCCTCCACCGCCATTTTCAGCTGTGTGAAAGGATCTTCCGGAAGGTTTACCAGTGTTTTGTAGATCGCCACGATTGCGCGCCAGTCGTCGGCGCTCATATCGACATCCTGTGCTTTGTTGTTGGCGAGCTTGTAGCGCTCCAGTTCATGCTCGAACTGATGGCCATCCACATCCATTACGACATTGGCAAACATCTGGATAAAGCGGCGGTAGGAATCATAGGCGAAGCGCGGATTCCCCGTTTTGCTCGCCAGGCCCTCAGCGATTTCATCGTTCAGCCCGAGATTTAGAATGGTATTCATCATGCCGGGCATCGACACCGGTGCGCCCGAGCGCACCGAAAACAGCAGCGGATTTTCGGGGTCGCCGAAGCGGGCTCCCATTTTTTTCTCTACCAGGTCGAGAGCGACACGGTATTCCTGTTCCAGCAGCGAGGGTAGTTTATTGCCGGACTGGAAGAATTCACGACAAGTGCTAGTAGTGATAATAAAACCGAACGGCACGGGTAGTCCGAGGCTGGTCATTTCACAGAGATTGGCTCCCTTGCCGCCGAGTAAATCGCGGTCGTCCTTGCTGCCTTCATTAAACAAATATACGCGCTTTGCCATAGAGTTTTTTCCGGGGACTCAGTCAGTTGGCGAGTATAGCCTCTGCCAGAGACTAGAGGGAGTGCAAATCGTATGGATTTGAAGTCGCCCCTTCTGGGCACGCCTTGCTACACGCGTCTGTTTACACGCGTCTGTTTACACGCGTCTGTTTACACGCGTCTGTTTACACGCGTCTGTTTACACGCGTCTGTTTACACGCGTCTGTTTACACGCGTCTGTTTACACGCGTCTGTTTACACGC
>Ga0222659_1000174_pt1 | contig 47159 bp, 38 predicted proteins | sample AntAcemetagen547_FD_179850 | JGI IMG/M metagenome (GOLD analysis project Ga0222659, IMG submission 179850) | Saline water microbial communities from Ace Lake, Antarctica - #547 | ecosystem: Environmental > Aquatic > Non-marine Saline and Alkaline > Saline | place: Antarctica: Ace Lake...
GCCGGTGCCACAATCGGGGCAAGATTTCATTCAAGCAGCTTGTTTGCTTGAATCTTGAAGCAATAGCATATTTTCTGGAGAAATGAAGATGAGCGTGCGTATTTTGTTGTTCCTTGCATTTAGTTTCTTAACTGGCTGTGTGGTTGAAAGAACTGTGACTGATGGCAGTGGACAAGTGATATATCAGGACACTGAAATTCACGCTCCGTTTGAGAGTGAGACAAAGAAAAACGAGGAAGTGAGGGCGAAAGAACAGGAATTGGGTTGGTAGGTTTGAACTGCATCGTTGTTGAGAAGCGGACCTTATCCTCCTTAAGTTCTGCCACGAGATAGCAGCGGTAAGAGACAGGTCGCTCGGTCCCTCCCTCCCATATACAGCGCATGAACGGGCTTGACTTGACCAGAGTCAGCCTCCCTTGTTTCACCATGAAACGACTGCTGATTTCCTGCTGCGGGCTTCTGACGCTCAACACAACAGCGCTTGCTGAGCCGTCCTCGAAAAGCAAGCCTCTCAATATCATCCTGATTATGACTGACGACATGGGATGGATGGATCTGGCCTGCCAAGGAAACGACAAACTACATACCCCGAATATCGACAAGTTGGCCGAGCAAGGCGTTCGCTTCACCGATGCTTATGCCGCATCCCCGGTATGCTCGCCCACTCGTGCTGCCATGATGACCGGCTTGACGCCGGCGCGCGTACGCATCACTCAACACGGTGCCGACATCGCGAGTTTTTGGCCGGATGACCGCACCATACAGCCACCCGCAACCGACGATATCCTCGCGCTTGAACGGGTAACCCTGGCCGAACGGCTCAAGGAAGCCGGCTACGCCACAGGATTTTTCGGAAAGTGGCACCTCTCGGGTTCCGCCCCTGATGGAAGCGACCCGTCGACCGGGGGGCCGCAGTTTTATCCCGATAAACAGGGTTTCGAAGTCAACATCGGCGGCTGCGGCAGGGGTGGCCCCCCTACCTATTTCGATCCCTATCGCATCCCCACCCTACCACCGCGCAAAGAGGGCGAATATCTCAGCGACCGGCTCGCGGATGAGACAGTCAATTGGATGCGCGAAAACAAGGACAAACCAATGTTTGTAAATCTCTGGACCTACAATCCGCATTGGCCCTTCGAGGCACCCGCGGATCTCATCAAAAAATACGAGGGAAAGGAAGGCCCCGGGCTGATTAACCCGATCTACGGAGCCCAGATCGAAGCGACCGACATCGCAGTCGGGCGCGTGCTCGATGAAATCGAGGCGCTTGGTATCGCCGACCATACACTCGTGATTTTCACCAGCAACAACGGCGGCTGGAGCGGTGCCACAGACAACCGCCCGTTACGAAAGGGCAAAGGCTTCCTCTACGAAGGTGGAATCCGCGTCCCCCTCATCATCCGCTGGCCTGGTGTGACCGAGGCGGGCACAACCGACCCCACCCCGGTGATTTCGATGGACCTGACAACCACCATCATCGACGCAGCCGGACTTCCGACCTCGAATGACGAGACCTTCGACGGCTCGTCCCTGAAGCCGGTTCTCGAAGGAAAAAAACCTTCACGTGATCCACTCTTCTTCCACTATCCGCATTGGTCCTTTCACAAGGAAAACCGACCCGGCTCCGCCATCCGCGATGGTAAATACAAACTCATTCTCCGCTATGACGACGACTCGGTGGAGCTGTATGACCTCGAAGCCGATCTCAGTGAAAAAAACGATCTCGCTGCCAAACTCCCCGAGGTGGCCACGAAGCTCAGAAAAAAACTGGAGACCTGGCTGGTCGAAACCGGTGCGGGCCTGCCGACTCCGCACAAGTAGCCCTTGCCGGAGGTTTTTTTCACTCACATAAAATAATTGCCATGAACACCCGCCCGATGATCTTCGCCCTGCTTTCCACGATGATTGTGGCTTGTCTCGCCGTAGGAGCCGAGCGTCCGCCGAACATCATCGTGATACTGGCGGACGACCTCGGCTGCCGGGACCTGAAAAAGGATCTGAAGGAAACCACCAACATCGCAACCGAGAATCCTGGGATCACCAAGTCCATGCGGCATGCTATCGAGGGGTTCGGGAAGAATGTGGTTTCTGGTTCGTAGCGGGTGTGACAGGTGGCGGGGCACCAAGCCGCTCGGATAGCCAAACCATGCAACCGGTTTATCCTTTACGCAGATTTATGACGGGTATTCCCAGCGCGATGTTTGTCTGAAATTTATCTGGGAAATGAAACAAACGCCCAGAAGCTTAGGTAACGGTGTTATCCATTCCGATGGAAATCCAACCTATGAACGATACTACAGACGACGTACAAGCCGTGGCAAAACTCGGCGAAGCAAGGGACGAGGTGGTCAAGGAGCTGCGCAAGGCGATCATGGGCATGGAGGATGTGATCGACGAAATGTTGATCGCCATCTTCGCCCAGGGTCACTGCCTGCTGGTCGGTGTGCCCGGCCTGGCGAAGACGCTTTTGGTCAGCACGCTGGCGAAAACCCTCTCCCTTTCCTTCAAGCGGATCCAGTTCACCCCCGACCTGATGCCCTCCGATATCACTGGCACCGAGTTGCTCCAGGAAGATCCGGAAACGCACGTCCGCAAGTTCAAGTTCATGGAGGGTCCGGTCTTCACCAACCTTCTCCTTGCGGACGAGATCAACCGGACACCGCCCAAGACCCAGGCAGCCCTGCTTGAGGCGATGCAGGAAAAGCGCGTTTCCTCCGGCGGTGTGGACTACAAGCTCGACAAGCCGTTCTTCGTTCTGGCCACCCAAAACCCGATCGAGCAGGAAGGCACCTATCCACTCCCCGAGGCCCAGCTCGACCGCTTCCTTTTCAATATCTTGGTAAAATACCCGAGCCGCGACGAGGAACTCCAGATCATGCGCAGCGTGACCAGCGCAGACCAGCCGGAGATCAACAAGGTGCTCGACGGTGCCGCGATTCTCGAATTCCAGCAGCTCGTCCGCCGCATCCCGGTTGCCGATCACGTCTTCGACTATGCCGCCTCCCTTGTCCGTGCCACCCGTCCCGATGAGGACGATGCCCCGGAGTTCGTGAGAAAATTCATGGCATGGGGAGCCGGGCCGCGCGCCTCGCTGAACCTCATCCTCGCCGGCAAGTCACGCGCCGCCCTGCGCGGCCGCTGCCATGTTTCCATCGAGGACATACAGGCCGTATGCGTCCCCATCCTCAGGCACCGCATAATCCCGAACTTCGCCGCTCGCTCGGAAGGAATGACCTCGGACAGCCTTGTGCAAAAACTGCTCAAGGAGATCCCCGCCGGAGAGAAGAAATAGGAATCAGGGATCAGGAATCGGAGAATGACCGACCCCTAACTTCCAGCCCCTGCCCTCTTTCTTCCTGACCCCCGACTCCTGACTCCCTTCTTCATGTCCCAGCACCTTCCCGACCTCAACTACCTGACACCGGAGATTCTCCAGAAACTCGGTGATCTTGAGGTGATCGCACGCGAAGCCGTCGAAGGCCTTCGGGCGGGCGCGCATCGCAGCCCGCTGAAAGGTTTCAGCACGGAGTTCGCCCACCACCGGCAATACTCGCCGGGCGATCCGATCCGCGACCTCGACTGGCGGGTCTTCGGACGCACCGAACGCTACTACACGAAGCTCTACGAGGCGGAGACGAACTTCGACTGCCACATCCTGATGGATGCCAGCTCTTCGATGACATACGCCTCGGAGAAGGTCAGCAAGCTGGAATACTCCAAGTATCTCGCCGCCGCGCTGAGCTACCTGATCCTTTCGCAACGGGACTCCGTCGGCCTGAGCGTTTTCGATTCGGAAATGCGCGCGTATCTCCCGCCGCGCTCTGCGATGAGCGTCATTTTGCAGATTGAAAAGACCCTCAGGGAAATCACGCCTCAACCCAAGACCAGCATTGGCAAGCAGCTCAACGATATCGCGATGCAGATCAAGCGCCGCTCGTTCGTGATCCTGATCTCGGATCTTCTCGCCGATCCCGAGGACGTGATGCGCGGCCTTCAGCGCCTGCGTTTCGGCGGCCACAATGTGATCGTTTTCCACACCCTCGATTCCTACGAGCTGAACTTCCCTTTCAAGGGGATCTGGAAATTCGATGGGCTCGAGGGCGAGGACGATGTGACCACCCAACCCGAGCGGATCAGGAAAGACTACATGGAGAACCTCGGGAAATTCATCGAGGACATCAAGACGGGCTGCGTCAACAGCGGAGTCGATTATGCCTTGGTCGATACCTCGCAGCCGCTGGATCTCGTTCTCAGCGAATTTTTTGAAAACCGCTCATTGACTACAATGGGCCCATCCGCAGCTGCCAGATTATGAGTTTCTTCAATCCATGGATGCTGCTTGCAGGGCTGGGAATCGCCCTGCCCATCCTCGCCCACTTGCTCAACCGGCAGAAAGTCAGGACCACCGATTGGGCGGCGATGCAGTTCCTCAACAGGAACATCCAGGTGCGTTCCCGCCAGTTGCGGATCCGCGATATCCTGCTGCTGGTTCTCCGCTGCCTTGCCTTGCTTCTGCTGGTCTTCGCGCTGGCGAGGCCGGTTTGGAAAGACGGCGGCTTCGGCTTCATCCCCGGCGATTCAAGGGCCGGGGTGGTCATTGCCATCGATGCATCCTACAGCATGGAGCAAGGTGCAGAGGGTGCCACCCGCTTCGACCGTGCCCTGAAAATGGTCGACATCATCAGCGGGGAAATCCAACCCGGCGATCCGGTGTCCGTCGTCTTGCTGGGAGGCGAGGATCAGGTGCTGATCCGGAACATGGCGTTCGATCGCGGTCGTTTCACTGCCGCCATGGAAAAGGCGAAGGCCGCACCCGTCGGCCTGGACCTCGACCGCGTCCCCGCACTCCTCAAGGATCTCGCGATGGATCTCGAAGCCCCGCAGTCGGAGGTTTATCTCATCACTGACACGCAGGCACGGGACTGGCGGACATCCTCGGCCAGTTTCCAAAAGGCGCTCGCCGACCTGAAGCGGGAGTCGGAGGTATTCCTCGTTCCGGTTTCTGGCGATTCGGGAAATCTGGCGGTCACCGACCTCGCTCTGGTGTCTGGCGTTCTCAGAAAAGGAACCACCGCCCGCTATCAGGCCACGGTGAGAAACTTCGGCACCGAGCCGATGCCCGGTGTCGAGGTCCAGTGCCGGGTGGAGGGTGTGCAGATCGACAGCAAAATCATCCCGCTCATCGCACCAGGGGCTTCCGAGACGATTTCGCTCTTCGTCCCTTTCCACAATGCCGGCCCGACGCGGATCACCGCGGAGGTCACCGGGGATCTCCTTCCAACCGACAATGTCCGCCGGGTCGTGGCAGTCGTGAAAGACAAGGTTTCCGTGCTCTGCGTCGATGGTTCCGATGGCGATGCCGGACGCCTTCTCATGGCCGCGCTCCTGGCCCGGGCGGAAGGTTCGCAGGACGAGGACTACCAGGTGCGTTCCGTTCCATGGCTTTCGCTTCCGGCCGAGAACCTCTCCGAGGTCGATGTCATTGTGATGGCGGATGTGCCTGAAATCACCGCCGAGCAGGTCGAGCAGCTCTCCCGTCATGTTCGCCAGGGAAATGGACTTGTCTGGTTCGCCGGGCCGAACGTGAAAGCCACGGCGTGGAACGAGAGCTCCGCAAGCGGCGGGAACCCATTGCTTCCTGCGAAAATCGGCCAACCGATTGACTGCCGGAACAATGCAGGTGCCGGCAGCCCCCTCGATCCGGCGATGCCCGACCATACGGTTTGTCGACCGCTCCGCTCGCTTCCCGAAGACCTTTTCAGCGAAACGCAATTCTTCACCCGGCTGGAGGCCGAGCCGGAGCCTTCCAGCTTCGCGGTCCTGAGCCTGGCCGGTAGCGGCGCGCCCATACTCCTTGAGCATTCACTTGGACGCGGGCACGTCTTCCAGTTCACCACTTCTGCGGAAAGCGACTGGAACAACATGGCGCTGACGCCGGTTTTCCCGATGCTCATGCAGCAAATCGTGACCTACCTGACAGGGCGCGAGTTCGAGCGACCCCAGGTCGTCGGGGACTCGCTTTCGCTCTCCTATGTCGAGCAACCCGATGCGAACGACGCTGTTTTTGATACGCCTTCCGGGCAGACCGTGACCGTCCCGGTCCGCGAGCATCGTAGCCAGTTCGTAGCCATGCTTGAGAATGCCAACGAAGCGGGCTTTTACGAGGCGCGGGTCAGCGTCCAGGCGCCGGCCATGCCGGTGGCGGTGAATGTCGACACCCGCGAGTCGGAGGTCGCTTCGCTGACTGCAGCGGATCTCGGAAAGAACGTCGAAGGCCTCGGCCTTACCATCGCGGCCAATGAAACCGAACTCGCCGCCGCGATCGAGGATGCCCGGACGGGTCGCTCATCATGGCGCCAGTTCATGATTGCAGCCCTTGTATTTTTGCTGGTCGAAAGCCTCCTGGCCGACTGGCTCCGCAAGAGGAAAGCCTCCCGTGCCAAAAAGCCGGCCGTAGCGCCGGAGAACCCAGCCGTAACTTCCAATGTCTGAGCCCATCCTTTTCATCGCCGCGATCGAGCAGGTCTTCTGGGCGCGTCCGATCCCCACGGGAGCACTCGTCGGAGTGTTCGTGGCAATCCTGCTTCTGAGCATCTATCTCTACCGGCGGGCATGGGGCATGCCTTTGTGGCTGCGTGCCGCATTGGGTGTTTCAAGGTTTGTCGCACTCGCATTAGTGGTCGCCACCTTGCTGGAGCCGACTGCGGTCCTGACCGAAACACATACGCGTGTCCGCAGCCTGCCGGTGCTTCTCGATGTTTCCGAAAGCATGTCCGTGAAAGACCAGCTCAAGCGCTCCGAAGACGTGGCCGCTGCCGCCGCCGCGCTTGGAATGATCTCGCTTGATGTAAAGTCCGATGTCGACTCTCTCGTGATGGGCCTTGATTCCAACAAGCGCCAGGAAATTTCGAACTCCTCGCGCTTCGATCTCGCAAAAGCCATCCTGACGAAATCGGCCCGCCCGGTTCTTGATACCTTGGGTGACGGGGTCGATCTCAGCTACCATGCCTTCGGCCAGGCCTCGCGGTTGATCAGCGACGGGAATTCCGTCTCGGCCAAGGACCTGGGCAAACTGGAAGCCAAGGAACAGGGAACCTCCATCGCAGCATCGCTTGAAGCGGTCGCCAACTCGGGTGGCATCCCCCCCGCGGGCATCCTGCTTCTTTCCGACGGTATCGACAACACCACCTCCCAGCGCTCCGAGGCCGTGCTCCGCGATCTCGGCGCTCGTGGCATCCCCGTTTTCACCGTGCCCCTGGGCCTGCCTGATCCCGATGATGTCTCGATCCGCAACATCGTGATGCAGGAGGTCGCTTTCTCCGGGGATCAGGTGCCGGTGCGGGTCCACATCCAGTCGAAGGGCTACGAAAAACGGACCGCAAAGCTCACCATCAAACTCAACGACCGCCAGGTTTCTCAAAAGCGGGTCCTCCTCGAGGGCGGCCTGCAGTTCGAGGACATCGAATTCAATGTCGATCTCTACGAGAAAGGCGCGGCCCGGATCGAAGTGGCGATCGAGCCTTTCGAGGACGAGGTCTCGATGGCCAACAACCGCGTCGAGCGCAGCATCCGGGTGGTCAACGAGAAGGTCAACGTGCTCTACATCGAGGGCAACAACCGCTGGGAATTCCGCTACCTCACGGCCATCCTCAAGCGCGACCCTCGCCTCAACGCCACCTTTATCTCCTCCTCCGCCGGCCCCGAGTTCGCGCGCAACTCCCCGGAGCATATCGAGCGTTTCCCATCGAAGCGCGAGGAGGCCTTCAAATACGACCTCGTCATCCTCGGTGATGTCGACGCCGCATTCTTTTCCCCCGAGGAACTTATCCTATTGGAGGAATTGATCCGCGACCGTGGTGGCTCCCTGCTCGTGCTCTGCGGCCCGATGCACACACCCGCCTCCTATGCCGGCACTTCGGTTGAGACGATGTTGCCGGTGCGCTTCGATCCCGACAGCGAATGGGAACTCACCTCCGAGTCGGTCTATCCGGTGCTCACCCCCGAGGGACGCAGCAGTATGGTGATGGTGCTCGAAAACGAGGCCGAGGAGAACGACCGCATCTGGAGCCGCGTCGCGCCGCTCGATCATCTTCCGCCCCTGCTCGGCGCCAAGCCCGGCGCAACGGTGCTTGCCTCGCTTTCCGATGCCACCGAGGGCTCCCGGAGCTACCCGCTCGTCGCCTGGCAGCGCTACGGCACCGGCAAGTGCATGTCTCTCGCCAGCGACCGGCTGTGGCGCCTGCGTTTCAAAACCGGCGACAAATACCACTGGCGCGTCTGGTCGCAGTCCATCCAGTTCCTTACGCTCTCGCGCCTGATGGGCGAGCACAAGCGCATCCGCCTTGAGACCGACCGCTCGACCTATCGCGGCGGCGGGCAAGCACGGCTCTACGCCCACGTGCTCGACGAAGACTATGAGGCAGTGATCCAGCCATCTTTTGAAATCACGGTCTCGGGTGTGGACGGAAACGCCCTCCAGCAGCGCGTGAGCCTCCAGCCGGATCGCACCACCCCCGGCCTTTACGAAGGATTTTTCACCCCGACCCTTCCCGGCAGATACCGGCTCGAGGCCAACGAAGACGATCAGGAGGTTTCCAATACCACCGAGTTTCAGGTCGCGGATGTGAATCAGGAACTGACCGACACGGATGCGGATATCGACTACCTGAAGCGGATCGCCTCGCTCACGGGCGGAGCGAATCTCGGAATTCGCGAACTTTCCAAGCTTCCCTCTCTTTTGAATAACTCCCCGGTCGAGACGACCGTGCGTTCGGAGCGTCCGCTTTGGGATCACTGGATCATCATCCTGGTACTGATCGTATTGCTTGGGACGGAATGGATCATGAGAAGAAAACACGACCTGCCATGACTCAACCCACCCGAAACCCGGCTCTCGAATCCTGCGTCCAGGCGGTCTGGCGCCGTTCGCAGCGGAAACATCTGGTTTCCGGTCTGCTTGCGATATGCCGGTGGGGAATCCCGCTTTTTTTTCTGGGCATGCTCATCGACCGCTATGCCTATCTCCCCACCGCAGGGCGTGCGGCCATCCTGCTGATTCTTCTAACCGCCTCCCTCTATCAGGCATGGAAACATGGCTGGCGCAAACTCCGTTCCTTCGACTCCACGCGCACCGCAATGGCGATCGAGGAGCAGCAAAGCGGCCTCGACAGCCTGCTTACCACGGGGATCGAACTTGCCAAATCCGGCGCGCCAGCCGGCACCTCCCAATCGCTCTGCGAAGAAACCATCCGCAAAGCCGAAGTGGCCGCTGGTGGCTTGAAGCCCGAAAAAATCGTCAGCCTCGCCGTCCTCCGCATCCCGGCCCGGATCGCGATGGCGCTGGGTGTGGCGGTTCTGCTTTTCGCGGCTTTCAAAGGCCCGTTCCTTGCCGCCGGACTGGCCCGTATCTTCACCCCATGGGTGACGGTCGCCTATCCGACGAAAACCAAACTCGACCTCGGGAACGCGGATCTTGTGGTCAAGGAAGGCTCCAGCGCACAGATCCTGATCGGTCTGTCGGGAGTCGTTCCGGAGTCCGCCGAGCTGCTGCTGCAAACCGGCGACGGCAGCCCCCGTGAGTTGGAACTGCCGGTCAAAAACGAACAGGCAAAATACAAGATCGAATCCGCCTCGCGTGATTTCAGCTATCGGGTCAAGGCCGGCGACACCAGGAGCGAGTGGCACCAGGTCCGCGTGATTTCCGCCCCCCGGATCAAAAGCGTGGAAGTGGCCCTTGAATTCCCAAGCTACCTCGATCGTGAAACCGAAACGGTCGAAGCCATGACCCTGACGGTGCCGGAAGACACCAAGATCCACTGGGAGCTGGAACTCGACCAGCCGATCCGTAACGCAGTCCTCCATCGCGATGGCGAGGAGCCGATGAAACTGGATATCAGCGATGACGGGCGGCGGCTTGTCATTGATGAAGCCGCCGATGCCTCGCGAGGCTACAGCTTTGCCTGGGTTGAAAGAGATCACGAATTCGAATTCACCAGCCCACGCTATTATCTGCAAGTTGCCTCCGACCAGGAGCCGCGCGTCGAGTTGATGTCGCCCGAGATGAACCTGAATGCAATGCTCGGCCGACCGCTCGAACTCGCGGTGCGCGCGAGTGACGACCATGGTATCGGCACCACCACAATCACCTACCGGGTGAACCGCCGCCCGGAAAAAACCATCACCCTCCCCACCCCGGTGACCAGCGGTGGCGGCACTCAAAAACTCGACTGGGACTACCGCGAGGAACTTCCCGACCTTGAGATCGGTGACTCGGTTTCTTTCGTCGTCGAAGTGGCCGACAAATACCCCGGCGAAGCCGGACCGCATCGTGCGCGCACCGACCTGCGCCGCATCACTTTTCTTTCACGTGAGGAATACCTCGCCGCGATCACCAAGCAGATGGAGCGCCTGCTGACCCGCGTGCGCACGCTCTACCGACAGGAACGCGCCGCCCACGAGCTTCTCCTCTCCCTCGACCCCGCTGCCGATAGTTTCCTGCCAACCTGCCAGCTAGAGGTGATTCGCCAGGAAATGATGAGAGAGCAACTTGTCACGACCGCAGACGGGGTGAAGTCGTTGCTCGACGACCTTGCAATCAACCAGGTCAGCGATGCTGTCGAAAGCGAGTCACTCACCGCCATGCAGGATGCCCTGCGGACGATTGCCGCCGACCATGTCGCAGGTGCCTCGGAACTTCTGCGCAAACAGATCGGCGCGAAAACCCGTGACCCTCAGCCAGCCATCGCCGCAGTGAACGAAGCAGCCCGCGAACTCGGCGGCCTGGTCATGCAACGCGGCATCGATGCCGCCCGCGAGGTCTTCGCCCGCGAGACCCACATGCTCGCCCGCGAACTAGCAGGACTCCGCCTGCGCCTCCTCACCGCGACTCCAGACCAGGTCGAAGCTTTGGCGATGGGACATGAGGATGTCGCCAAATGGACGGAGCAGCTCCTCGACAGACTCACCAATGGCATGAGTTACGAAAAACGCCCGCTCGCAGTTCTCGGCCTCAACCGCCGTATCCACGACTTGCGCACCGCCGGGCTCGTTGACTCCATCCGGGAAACTGCAAAACTGACCCGCGAGGGAAAAACCGCCGAGGCCGCAGCACTTCAATACCCACTCATCCGCCCGCTTCTGGAAGGTGAGTTCACGATCAGATCCGGTTCCGAATTCGCACTGATCCGCGACCTCCGCGAAAAACTCACCAACCTAATTTCCAATCAACAGGATCTCCTCTCCACCTGCGAAGAACTCGACACCCTGGCTGGGAAAATACCCGAATTGGAAAAACGCCAGGCTGCATTACGCGATACTCTCGTCCTCGCCACACTTCCCTCCATCCCAGCCGCACATACCCGTCTTTTCGATCTGGTAATGCCGCCCGTTCCACCCACTGACGAGTTCCGCCTCCGCGCCGAAACTCTCATGTCCGAATCCCTTGCCAATATCGAGGCAGGCTCCAAGGACGATACTGTTGCGCGCCAACGGGAAGCGATAGCCGCCCTGCGCGAGTTCGAAGGCATCCTCAACCGCTGGTCGGTCGAACTGGCTCAAAAGTCTCTCGGTGTTTCCGCACTCGTCTCCGATGCCACCAACCGCGTCGGCGTGTTAGAACAATTTGAAACCCGCCAGATCGTCCTGCTTGAGCAAACCGAGGAAGCCGCACTCGACGAGCTGAACCCCAAAACTCTCGCCGAAGATCAGCAATCCCTCACGATGGAAATTCAAGAGTTTCGCAAAGAGCTCGCCGGAGAAGAGGATCAACCCGCAAGAGAAGTCCTCCCGCTTCTCGGACGACTCTCTGCCACAGCGCAGGCGATGACCCTGGCCACTAAAACCCTACAGGAAAAAAGCCCGGAAGACGCGCTTGAACCTCAAGAAGAAGCCGCAGCCGCCCTCACCGAGTCACTCAATCTCGCCGCAGTTCAATTGATGCAACTCAACTTGCTACAGCAGCTCATTTATTTCGAACAGTCGGTAGCAAAAGCCAGCGAAGGCATGGCAGACGTGGTTGGTGGCCAGAACGACCTCATCGCCGCAACGCAGACCGCCGACGAGGATTCACTAGCTCCTTTGCTCGCTCCGCAGAAAAACCTTCTCGCATGCCTCACTGACATTGCACCCACCCTTGACCTCGTGGCCGCACGACTAGATGTCGGCACCCCTCTGGTCTTCGCCGCTTCAGATGTCGAAGACGCACTCCTCGCCATGGAAGATGGCGATGCCGAGGACGCGACCGAGATCCAGGAAATCGCCGTCGAGTCACTTGCCAAGGTTCAGACTCTCGTCGCAGAAATTTCAGTGCAAACCGGATATATTGCCGAGATCGTCGAATTCCTCCACGAAGCCCAGTCAGATGCCGCCGCACTCACCTTTCGCCAGCGTCAGCTTCGCGAAAATCCCGGAGCAGAAGACGCGCTGGCCCTCCAACAGGCACTCGCCTCGGAAACCGAAAAGCACGGCACCATTCTTACCGAAGTTGCCGGAACAATCGATTTCGAGCAACTCGATGAAAAGGTGAAGGAGAAACTCGGCGATATCGATCTCACAGTCGATTTCGGAGTTCCCTCAGCCCTCATGAAAGAAGCAGCACAGCTCATGCAAACCGGCCAGCCTGCAACTGAGCAGATGCTGGCTGCCGAAAAAGCACTGACCGCAAACTCGGAACAATTACTTATCATCATCACCATGCTCAACGGCCTACCCGCCATTTCCCTGACAAATGCCGACCCACCGGAGCTTCATCGCCTGATCGCCGCCCTCGACATCGCCAGCAAACACCGTCAGCTACTCCGCGCAACACAGGGCACCGCCGACAAGGAACTCCCCGAACTTTCCAGCGCCCAATCCAAGCTCGCAGAGGCCACTGCCAAACTTACCAAAATAGAAACCGCGGCGCCTGCCATTCACCCGCTGCTGGTTACCGCAAATACCCAAATGACCTCAATTCCTAGCGCACTCACCGCCTCCGACAAGGCCACTGCCGCCAGCGCCCAGAAGGCTGCCGACCAAACACTCCGCCACTTTATCCTCGAACAGGCTCTGATTCTGAATACCGCCATTCCCCCGTCTTCCAGCAGCGACGACGCCCCTCCCTCCGAGTCGGAAACCACTGACCTCTACGAATCCGACACCGTCGGCTTCGTGTCGGATTTCGTGAGTGGCGAGGCACCCAAGGACAAGGAATCCGAATGGGAAATTCTCGGCACCCGCAACCGCGCAGCACTTAACCAAAACTTCGCCCGCGAGCTTCCCCTCGAGTATCGGGCCACCTTGAAAAACTACTACGAAAGGGTCGCTAAATGAAATTTCTTACCACCATCCGTAAACACCACCGAATCGTTGCTGCCACCGGCCTGCTCTTCGCAGGCATGCTTCCGAACACACTCCACGCCCAGGACGAAGCCGCCGCAACCGCCCCCGAGCTCACCGAAGCCACCGACCTCGCCATCGAGCGGGGATTACAATACCTGATCAACTCCCAGAATACCAACGGTTCATGGACTTCGCCCGAAGGAAATTTCGATGTCGCAGGCACCTCTCTCGGACTCATGGCCTTCATGGTGAAAGGTCATTTCCCGGGCTTCGGCCGCCACGGCGCAGCACTCGACCGCGCCAAGGAATACCTGCTCAAACGAGCCGAGGAATCACCCAACGGATACCTGAACGGAATGTATGAACACGGTCTCTACACTCTCGCACTTTCCGAGCTGTGGGGAATGACCAATAACGTCGAAGACAACAAGAGAATTCAAATCGCCCTCCAGCGAGCCGTGGATGTGATCCTGCGAGCCCAGAGCCCGCTCGGTGGCTGGCGTTACCAGGCCCGCCCGGACGCTGGCCAGGATACCTCGGTCACCGCCATGGTTTTCGTCTCCCTCGCCTCCGCCCGCCAAGCCGGAATCCTCGTCCCAACGGAAACCATCGACCGCGTCGTCAGCTACCTGCGCGACCAGGTCTGGAACGAAAAATCCGGCGGCTTCGGCTACCAGGGCAACAACGGCGCAACCCTCGCCTGCACCGGCGGCGGTGCCTACGCAGCACAACTTTGTGGCATGCGCGAAACCGAATGGGTGCAAGCCGCCATCCGCTACCTTGAGAACAGCCCGAAAATTTTCAACCGCAAGGAAATCGGTTATTTCTATTACGCCCACTATTACGCCATGCAGGCCATGGTGCAGGCCGGCGACGAACACTATGCCAAGTGGTATCCCCAGATCCGCGATACACTTATCTCCCTCCAGAAACCAGACGGCTCATGGAATGAAGGCACCGCCGAAGAGCCGGAGAAATACCCTCACAAGACTCCCATGGCCATCATCATCCTCGGCACCCCTTACCGCTACATCCCCGTTTATCAACAATAGCGGACACTTGAAAGGGAACCCCGCGTTCGCTCCGTAAACTTATCTCCCTTGAAAGGAATTTTATGAAAAACTCACAAAGCCGCACTTCGATCATCCTGCTGATCGTAGCACTGTCACCCTTCGCAGCCGCTAAAAAACAAGAGGAAATCCCACTGACCCCGCGTGGCACGGAGTTACTCGGGAAATACACAAACGAGCTTGAGTCCCTGCGCGCTGAAGTTGTAGCGGAGCTGCCTTCTGTTGAAGAGGCGCAGAAAGCCCGTTTCCTCGAAATACGCGCGAAGTGGGACGGTCTCGCCACTGGCAATGACGATACGTCACCAGCCGAGAAGAAGGCTATGGACGAATTGCAGGAACAGACGCAGGCCGAGTCGCTTGAGGCAGCCACGGCATTACTCGACGATCTCTCCCCGGTCCTTTCCTCGGATGCGCTCGATCCAAAGCTGATGCGTATCGCCATCCTAACACATGGCACCCCGCGCGGGTTTGCCGAGTTCGCCCAGCAAGGGGTAAAGCAAGAAGAGCTGTTAGACCAACTCTTCGCCGATGAAGCGCTGATGCGCCAGATTCTTGAAGCAGGCGGTGCCAACGGAGGAGAATATGGTGAAATGATGGAAGTTTACACGGCCATACTCGCGAAGAGTGAGCGCGCCCAAGAGCGGGGGACGATTTTCCAAAGGCTCGCACTTGGCACCGCAATCCACATGCCTTGGATGGATGGAAAACCTGAAGCTGGCATCCACGGAATCGTCCATCGCACTCGCGATGATATCGAACAGGTCGCCCGTTACCTCCACTACGAAAATGCTTACCTCGACGGTGAACTGGACGCCGCGTTTCCAGACTTCAATACCTGGGAGTGCCGTTTCATTACCAACTCCGAATACAGCAACGAGGATCTCGCCTGGATGCGCCAGATGATGCGCACCTACCGCCCCGATCAGATCACCACCGACGATGAAAAATGGCGCTACGTCCGCATTATCAAAGATGACGTTCCTTACACCAGCACCACGCACGATCCTTCGATTGGCACACCGGCGCAGGAGCACATCGCCCTTGGCGGCATCTGCGGACGGAGGGCTTTCCTTGGTCGCCTCTCGACCCGCGCCTTCGGCATCCCGACTCGCGCTTCTACCCAAACAGGACACGCCGCAATGAGCCGCTGGACGCCGGACGGCTGGGTCGTTGTCCTGGGCGCTTGGTGGTCGATGGCATGGTGCGGCCCCCAGGGTGGGCTTGATTTCCTTCTCGATTCACAAGCCCGCGAGTTCGAAGACGAATACCAGCTCGTCCGCCGCGCTCAGTGGCTTGGCGATGCATTCGGTGAAGAGGACGTGAGTATCCGTAACCTGGGCAAAGGTGGCGGATTCTGGGACGGCCTCGCATTTGTGAAAAAGCAACTCATCGTCAAGAAAGCCGAAGTCGAGGCGCTCGAACTGGTCGGCGGCATGAAGCTCGGAGAATCGGACGAACTGATCGGCGACGAAGAAGGCGAGGACATTGAAATCCCAGATATCGAAAAAGAAATCAAAGTCGCGGACGATGGCACCATCACCGTGCCAGCGGTCGCCTGTTACTCGCCGCGCAAGAGCTCGGATCGCATCCTTTTTCTCAAAAGTTGGGATGAGGGATATCAACTCCACTACAGCCGGCTCGGCCAGCGCCCGGAGCTTTTCAAATACCGCATCGAAGTCCCTGCGGACGGCGAATATGAACTCACCGCAGAGACCGCCACGGTCTCACAAAACCTGGAGCTCCTCGTCCGTATAAACCGCGACGACCCCGCACCATTCGCCATCCCCTACACCAAAGGGCATTGGCAGAAGTCGAAGCCGATGAAGTTGAAACTCTCGGAGGGACGCAACACGATCAGCGTCACCGCCCGCACGCCCAATCGTGGCGCGAGCATCAAGAACTGGCAGCTCAAGCCAGTGAAGTAGCCGGCATAGTCGTCCGTGCCTTTCCAGAATCAAACTGTTCATGAGAAAGAAATCCACCATACCTCGCGCATTATTCTTGGGTGCCATATGCCTCACAACGTTCGGACATCTCAGCCCTGTGGCGTCCGCTCAGGGTGCCGAAGCCGCTGTCTCTAAGCAAACGATCGCCGAGCTCGACAAGGCGCTGATGACAGCAAAGGAAGGTTCATCGGAAGCACGCCAGCGGCTGGCCATACGCAGGGTGATCCGGGATGCGGAAAAGCTGGCTGACTCCGATGCAAACTCTCCGAGCCGCTTCCTCGCCCTTGAGTTTCTGTTCCGCGCCTATCAGCAACTCATCGCCCTCGATGACGACTCCGCGCACCGCAAAGCCCTCCTCGATACCGCCCGCGAACTGATCAAGGCACCCGACGAATTCGCCGGGCTGCGGCTTGAGGCCGATCTCCTTCTTTCGCAGGCCGATCTCGCGAAAAATGGTGCGAATGCCGAGGCTCGCGCGAATGCCCTGCGGCCTTTTATCGAGCGCTACGTCGACACACCAGTGGGTGCGAAGGTGCTGCGGCTCTCGATGGTCATGGCTCTGGAACTCGGTGACAACAGGCTCGTCACAGACCTTCAGGAAATGATCGAAGATCGTTTCGCGTCAGATGTCGACATGATCTCTTTCCAGCGTGACAAACTTGGCGGTCAGGTCTTCGGAGCACCATTCACCGGCACATTTAAGAGATCGGATGGTAAGATGCTCCGCTTCCCCATGGATGGCCTGGGGCGCTCGACCATGTTCATTTTCTGGTCGGGAAAAGACGGCGAAGAAACACTCCTGAAGGGACTTGCCGATGCATATTTAGAGAGAAAAGAGGAGCTGGCAGGTCGCCTTGAAATCATCAGCTTCAATCTCGACCAACTACCCGACGCAGGAGAGTCAATCATCCGTGGACTCGGTGTGGACTGGCAGGTATTGCACTTTCCCGATGGTAGGGAAAATCCGATCTACAACGCCTACGTCAGATCCGACCCACGGACTCTGACGATGAACCCGACGGGATACACCGCCCTCATCATGTCCGGATCAACCAGGAAAAAGGCAAATTCAGATGGTGAACCGGATTACGGGCGCATGTTTCACTCCACGCTTGCAAGGCAGTGGACGCAGCCCCGTTACGTTGAACAAATTTCCTCGCTGTTGGCAGGCGATTTTTTGGTTCTCGATCCAGATGGAGGCATTGACCCAACTCGACCTCCGGAGTTGAAAGCATTGAACAGCGACCGGAAACCTCTGGTTCGCACCGATGCCTCAGTGCCAGTTGAAACACTGAGCGCGATCCAGGATCGATTCGTCCCGCCGCCCCTTCGCTACCGTCTAACCCATACGGAGGCACGCACCAGCTACTCGGAAGCCATCGCACTCTGCCGCATGGCCATCGCCGACAACCCGGACGCACCGGATCTCTGGATCGTCCGCAATCGTCTGATGGTCGCCCTGCTCGGGCTTTGGAAGACAGACGCCGATCTGGGCAAACTTGAGGCGGCCATCGCCGAGGCAAAAACCGCGCTCGCAGCCGGATTCCCGGAGGGTTGCGATGTCATCGCCCGATTCTGTCTTTCCCGCGAAGCCCTGCGCCAGCCAGAAGCGGATTCCCGCGCTATCATCAATGCAATGGTGGCGGATTCCACTGGTGATTCGGTTTCCGGACAGGCGCTCGCCGCCGCTGCCTTGCTCTCGCTCGAAGTCGCTGATCGCAAGCGCTTCGAGGATTACCGCGCGATGATCATCAAGGATCACACGGAAACTCCGATGATGTGGACTTTCAGCTCCTTCCTACTTGATCGCTATCACAGCTACTGGCTGTTTCAGGTTCCTTTCACCGCCGGCTGGTCATACGGCCGTAGAGAGAACTATTACACCAACCTCGGAGAGGCCGAAGAAGCCCGTCGCATGCTGAATACGGAGCTTCAAGCCGTAGATGGTAAGACTCTGCGTATCCCGGAAGATCTGGATAGCGAGTATACCATGATCTATTTCGCCAATCCGGCACCGTGGAGCAATGAACGGGATGATGGTTTGCCGCCATCGCCAGAACGCACCATAAAAAAACTCATGGATTTTGCGGCAGCCCGCCCAGACGGGGATGTGAAAATACTGCTAGCCAGTTTCGGCGAAGACCCCGCGGCAATGCATGCGGAACTACTTGCGAGCAGGAGCAATCTGGACTGCCCTGTATACTCCATCCCCGGCGGCATTACCAACCCTCTGGTGCATCGGCTCGGCATCCTATCTGAAGACAACAGCTTCAATAGCGTGTTGATCAAAAAGGACGGGCGCATCCTGTCCGTGGTTTCCGGTCTGGTCGGAAAGAGTGACAGCACCCTGGCCAAGGTAGTAACATCCCAAGATGAGGAGTTTGTGAATACCGCGTTGGAGAAAGGGGAAAACGAAAAGGCAAAGGAATACATCATGGCAATAGCTCCACCCTTCGATCCCGAAGCGGTCGATGAAAAGGGAAGGAAGCTCAAGAAACCGGAAATCAGCCTGCCCCACCTCCGCGCCCGCGCTAACGTTTACCTTGCACTCGGAGAGATCGACCTCGCGCTCGCGGATGCCGAGGAAGTCGTCCAGCGCCAAATCGGCACCGACGGCGGCATGAGCCTGCGCACCGATGAACTCGACGAGTCCGAGGCGCTGCGAGACAGAATTCTTCAAAAGCAGGAAGAAGCGAAGAGGTAGGCATTTCTGAAAGCCATTCTGCCTTGCTGCGTTTAAAAACGCACTGTTGCTCCGCGACTCAATCACGAGCCGGGCATTCGACAGCGCCTAGAAGTAGTCATCCACTTATATTTTGGATTGATACAACTTCTTGACAAGATCCAGAATGGAGAGAGTCTCGCTTCAAGTGATTTCTCACAGTGACCTTCTTCGTAGAAACGGTGTCGCGGTAACCGCGCAGCGCCTGGCTGTTCTTCGTGCAGTTGCAGGCCGACCTCATGCCACAGCAGATGATATCGCCGAAGATGTCCGCACGGAGATCGGCACGATTTCCCGACAAGCGGTTTACAACGTTCTCGGCGTGCTGACCGAGAAACTTCTCATCCGTCGCATCCAGCCTGCTGGTTCTGCCGCCCGCTACGAGAATCGCACGGGAGACAATCACCACCATCTCGTTTGCCGCGACTGTGGGAAAACGGTTGATATCGATTGCACTGTCGGAAAGGCTCCTTGCCTGACCCCAGCCGATCACTCCGGTTTCCTCATCGACGAGGCCGAAGTGGTTTACTGGGGTATCTGTCCGGATTGCCTCCAAAAAGACAAACCTGCTGAATCCCTTTCTTAAATTTTTTAAGCGAAATCCACCGAACATAACCACCCAACCAAACGCACAGCAATACCATGTCAGAACCAAAATGCCCATTCGGCCACACCACCGCCTCCACCGGTGGCGCGAACACCAATCAGGAATGGTGGCCCAATCGCCTCAAGACCGAACTCCTCAGCCAGCACTCAACAAAGTCCGACCCGCTCGGCGGCGACTTCGACTACGCCCAGGAATTCAAATCCTTGGATTATGAGGGCCTGAAACAAGATCTCGCTGCGTTAATGACCGATTCGCAAGATTGGTGGCCCGCAGACTTCGGGCACTACGGAGGCTTCTTCATCCGCATGACATGGCACAGCGCCGGAACCTATCGCACCGGTGATGGCCGTGGTGGCGGCGGTCGCGGTCAGCAACGCTTCGCTCCCCTGAACAGTTGGCCGGATAACGGCAACCTCGACAAAGCACGCCGCCTGCTCTGGCCTATCAAACAGAAATACGGCCAGAAAATTTCATGGGCGGACCTGATGATTCTCGCCGGAAACGTCGCCCTCGAAACGATGGGCTTTAAAACCTTTGGCTTTGCCGGGGGTCGCGAGGATGTCTGGGAACCTGACCAGGATGTTTACTGGGGCCGCGAGACCGAATGGCTCGCCACCAGTGAAAAAAACAACAGCCGCTATAGCGGCGAACGCGACCTCGAAAATCCTCTCGCTGCTGTGCAGATGGGCCTCATCTACGTGAACCCGGAAGGCCCCGACGGCAACCCGGATCCATTGCTCGCTGCTCATGACATCCGCGAAACTTTTGCCCGCATGGCCATGAACGACGAGGAAACCGTCGCCCTCATCGCGGGTGGCCACACGTTCGGTAAAACCCACGGCGCGGGTCCGGCGGATAACGTCGGCCCCGATCCCGAAGCAGCCCCAATCGAGGAGCAGGGCTTCGGCTGGGCCAACAGCTATGGCTCCGGCAAAGGCGGCGATGCGATCACCAGCGGCCTTGAGGTCACTTGGACCCAGTCTCCCACACAATGGACCAACTACTATTTCGAGAACCTTTTCAAATACGAATGGGAACTCACCAAGAGCCCGGCGGGAGCAAACCAGTGGGTCGCAAAAGACGCGGAAGAGATCGTTCCAGACGCACATGATTCTTCTAAAAAACACAGGCCGACAATGCTTACCACCGACCTCTCGCTGCGGTTTGACCCGGCCTACGAAAAGATCTCACGCCGGTTCCTTGAGAATCCGGATGAGTTTGCCGACGCGTTTGCCCGCGCTTGGTTCAAGCTTACACACCGCGATATGGGACCGAAGTCACGCTACCTTGGTCCGGAAATTCCGGAAGAGGACCTTATCTGGCAGGATCCCATCCCCGCCGCCGATCACGCGATCATCGATGCCGCAGACATCTCTGCACTGAAAGCAAAAGCGCTCGATTCCGGACTCACCATTTCGCAACTCGTATCCACCGCCTGGGCCTCGGCCTCGACCTTCCGTGGCTCCGACAAGCGTGGCGGTGCGAATGGTGCACGCATCCGTTTCGCACCCCAAAAAGACTGGGAGGTAAACCAACCTTCGCAACTGGCACACGTTCTCGAAGTCCTCGAAGCGGTGCAAAGCGAGTTCAACGCCGCGCAGTCCGACGGTAAAAGAGTCTCGCTCGCGGATCTCATCGTTCTGGGCGGTTGTGCCGGTATCGAGAAAGCCGCCAAGAACGCAGGCCACGAAGTCACTGTCCCCTTCACTCCGGGCCGCACGGATGCGTCGGAGGATCAGACGGATGCCGAGGCTTTCGAGCCACTTGAGCCATACGCCGATGGTTTCCGCAACTACCTCAAGGGCAAATACACGGTCCCTGCCGAAGCACTATTGATCGACAAGGCGCAGCTATTAACCCTCACAGCACCTGAAATGACTGCCCTTATTGGCGGCATGAGAGCGCTTGATACCAACGCCGATGGCGAGCCATACGGCGTTTTCACAGACGAACCCGAAAAGCTGACCAACGATTTCTTCGTGAACCTCCTCGATATGGCGACGGAGTGGAAAGAAGCATCTCCTTGCGGCAACGCCTTCATGGGGGTCGACCGTGTGTCTGGTCAACCAAAGTGGGGCGCAACCCGCGTCGACCTCGTCTTCGGATCAAACTCCGTCCTCCGCTCCCTCGCGGAAGTCTACGCCTGCTCAGACAGCGAAGGAAAGTTCGTCCGGGACTTCGTCGCCGCATGGGCCAAAGTCATGGAACTCGATCGTTTCGACCTTAAAGCCTGATCCTTGGGAACGAAAGTTCTTCACAACGGAGGAGCGATTCCAATCGCTCCTCCGCCTTTTTTGTTTAGCGATTCGCCCGCCTCTTGAACTCCAGAACGTAATCCGTCAGCCCGGTAGGTTCCTTATCGGGCAAAACCTCGTGTCCGGGAATTCCGCCTCACAGAAACAGTGATCAAAATAGGGAACTGAAAGATATTCTCTACCGAAACTACTTGCGACGACAGCTAGCCACGTTATTCTAAAATCACTATGAGTGCTACAAAAGCTATCGAAAATATTCAACAATCTTCAGTCGATTCCATCGCGACGAAACTCAACCAAGTGGTCGCGGAATCTTATGGCCTGTTAGGGCAACTTCACCTCGCTCACTGGAATGTGGAGGGTACCGATTTCCTCAACCTTCACCAGATGTTCCAAACTCAGTATGAGGAGCTATTCGTTGCCATTGATGACATCGCTGAGCGAATTCGTGCCTTGGGAAAATATGCTGAAGGTGGAATTGGCCGACTTTCAGAAATGAGTACAGTGAATGAAGCGCCCTCCGCTTCTGCTTCCACAGCTAAAGATTTTGTCTCCTGCGTCCTCATGGCAAATGAAGTGGTAATAGAAGCCGCTGTAAAGGCTCGGAAGGTCGCCGCTGAAGCAGGCGATGCGGAAACAGAGGATCTGCTTATCGGTAGAATCAAGGAGCATCAGAAATCTGTTTGGTTCCTGAACAGCTATCTGAAGTAAAACTATTTGAGTTCTTTGAATTCACCAAAGTCCTTTGCTTTGCAAAGGACTTTTTTTGTGTTCGCGACGCGCCCGCACTTGCTGCAATAGAATTGCGGGTCACGAATCAGCTCGAATAGCCGACCGGGATTGCTCTCGATTTCCTTCCTTGAAAAATCACAGATCGTCTTTGCCATAGCTTTATTGTATTTTACTGAGATTGGTTCGCAATAATATTTGACGACTTCTTGAAACGCGTGCAACTTCTCTCACGCCGATATGAAAACGAAAGTTCTCTCCTCAAAATTATCTGAAGACTCCGCTTTTTCGACACTTTATCCGCTTCTCGACTGGATTGATCGCGAATTGGTTGATACCTATCAGGTTGATCGTGGACGCGGCGGAAATACATTGCTTCAGTTGAGAAAAACTCTTTCCAAGAAACATCTTAACGCGGCTGTCGGCGGCTTTTACAGATTGCTTCCGAGATTGGAGCGGAATCACTTCCTGCTGAGTTACCGGATACGTAAGTGGATTTCTCTAAATTTCGAAGTTTCGGTTTCAGATCCTCTGGAGCGCGTCGAAACGGAGCTTATTTCGATTCAGGTCAAAGACAAAACCTTGATGGAACATCGAAACCGTTTCGTCAGGCAGGTAGATGCCCCCATCGAAGCTTATGACCTGCGAGTGCAGATCGTGGAGAAACGTATCGCGGTTCCTTTCGGCTTTCCTACGGCCAGTGCGTGAGATTTTTCAGCAGAGTCAGACGGCTTTCGATTTCTTCCCGGGTGATATGTGCGAGGCGGTTGGCGGAGAAGGCCTCGCAGGTGAAAGAGGCGACGACAGAACCGTAGACGACTGCTCTGCGGATATCATCGAAGGCAAACTCCGTTTTCCCGGTTGATGCGAGGTGTCCGGCGAGCGCGCCGAGGAATGAATCTCCCGCCCCGGTTGGATCGGCGACCTCGACCAAGGGGAAAGCCGCACAGCGGAACAGGTCGTATTGCGTTCCGGGAAGTGTGAACTCGGTAGCAGGCGAACCATCCGGATGCTTGGAAAACAACATCGCACCGAATTCGCCGAGTTTGATGATCACGCTACGAGGGCCTTTTTCCAGAAGCCGTTGACCTGCCACGATGAGGTTGGAGGTTTTGCAGAAATCTCTCGCTTCGGATTCATTGATCACCAGGAGGTCGATTTTCTTCAGCACCTCGTGGAGATCGTCATTCGCGATGGTGATCCAGAGATCCATGGTGTCCGCGGCGATAAAAGGTTTCTCCGCAGTGAGCTGATCTATCATTTGCAACTGGTTGAGCGGATGTACTAAAGGTCTGTCCCTTTGTTACAACCCCAAACGCAAACCGACGATCCACCACCCGCGAGATACAGTGGTAAATTGCAGGTTTCGTCTCCGAATCCTTCCAAGAAGCAATCCACCGCGCACGTCTCATACCCCTGTTCTATCTCCTGGAAACAGATTGGCAAGAGGTTTTCTTACTAAAGGTCTGTCCCTTTGTTATGAGTTGAAATTACGATCTCAAACCCCCACCCGTAGATCCCTAAGGCTCCACAGCGTTCCTGCCGCCGCTTTTCCACTCCCCCTCATTCGCCGCGCACCATCCTTCCGATTGCCCGGAAAACGCTCCCGTGATTTTGTAAACGCCTGATCCACGAACTCCTTGCTGCCGATCACAGCTCCATCGCTGAAATACCTCACCCGCCGCCGCAACATCCCAGCCATTCTCAAATCGGGCAGAACGGTCTGGTTGTCGCCCGATTCCATGGCTTCGGCATCGTTTTTAGCCATTTGCGCCTTCCCGGAGGTCGTCACCTTTGCACTAAGACCCTTGCGCTCCAGCGCCATGCCTAGCAGGCGCCGGTATCTCCGCGATGCCTCCTTCCATTGACTGGCATCAAATCCCGATTCCCCACAAGACCTATCGGAAGTAATCGCTCTTACCAGCCCCTCCCGCGCCTTCTTCCCGTTGCCTTTCCGGCCTCCCCCAACGGCTTCCCCATAGCTACTCCAACGGTAATCCGCCGGATCCTCAATCATTCCCGCCCTAACTGGGTTCAAATCAATGTACGCGGCCATCGTCCGCGCAGCCGTCCCGCTCTCCACGATCACACTCTTGAAACGGTCTTCCCAAAGCCTGCCTTTTCGTCTGTGCCGCCCGTTGAACCATTGCGTGAAACGTTGCAGCAGCCCTTTCATGAATTCTCCCAGATCGTGCATGCGGTAGTCAAATCGCTCGCGAATCTCAAGCGCTCTCTCGGGATTCCCTCCCTCCAACCCTCCTTCGTGACGGGCATCGTGAAGCAGGGCGGCGATGTCGCCGACAAAAGCTTCGGAGTATAGCGATGAGAGCCGTCTAAGGAAAACTTCATCAGAAACATCCTCAAGCCCGGCGGCCCTGGGCGGGACTTCCAGGAGGATGTGGAAGTGATTGCACATCAGGCAGTAGGAAAGCACACGACAGCCGGTAAAATTCTCCATCATGCGCATCAACATACGGAAATGCTCCTTCTCCTCAGCGCCAAAGGCAAAACGACCGTCCACCACCCGGCTGATACAGTGATATATCGAAGCCTTCTCCAAACTTTCCGCCCACGGCGTAATCCATCTCGCTCGTCTCATGCCCCCACTTCTACCGCCTACTGAAACAATTGCAATCAGCAAGGCGTATTACAGGACTGTCCCTTTATATTACAGATCAATGTAAGCCGCCATCGTCCGCGCCGCCGTCCCGCTCTCCACGATCACGCTCTTGAACCTTTGCTCCCACAACGTTCCCGTCCGCTTGTGCCGTCCATTAAACCACTGGGTGAAACGCTGCAACAGCCCTTTCATGAATTCCCCCAAATCATTCATCCGGTAGTCGAACCGACCCTTGATTTCCTCAACCCGCTCCAGATTCCCCCCTGCCACCCCGCCCTCATGCCTTGCCACATCCAACTGTGCGGCCACATCCGCCACAAACCCTTTCCCATACAGAGACGATAGCCTTTTAAGAAAATCCGCATCAGAAATCCCGCCCTTCGGCCTCGGCGGAACCTCCAGCAAAATGTGTATGTGGTTGCACATCAAGCAGTAAGAAAGCACCCGGCAACCGCTGAAATTCTCCATCATCCGCATCAAAGTCCGGAACCACTCCTTCTCCTCAACCCCAAACGCAAACCGACGATCCACCACCCGCGAGATACAGTGGTAAATTGCAGGTTTCGTCTCCGAATCCTTCCAAGAAGCAATCCACCGCGCACGTCTCATACCCCTGTTCTATCTCCTGGAAACAGATTGGCAAGAGGTTTTCTTACTAAAGGTCTGTCCCTTTGTTAAGTTAATATGTGCCCCCTCCTTAATATACCAACACGGGCAAGAAAAATCATCAATTCCCACTTGACATCCCCGATACGCAATCTACCCTAACTCTAAATGAAGATTCTAATACCCCTCGCTTTTCTCAGCACGCTTGCTTCGCTCGCCGCACAAAGCGCAGTTTCTACTCCAGTTGGCTACAATACCGTGGTTTGCCCTAGCAATTCCGACACGGTATGTTCAGTGCCGTTTTCGGAAACCAGCTTTACGGGCACAACCGGCGCTCCGGTAGATAACTCAGACGGAACACACGAATTGGTCTTGAGTTCTGACCCTTCCCTTGTAGCGGGAATAGAAACTCCCTACTACATCACTTTCATAGGTGGTACGCACGATGGCGAATACTATGAAATTACTGACAAAACCCAAGGAGCAACAATCACAGTTGATGACCGCGACATGGATCTTTCCAACGTCGCCGACGGGACACAGGTCAAAGTTAGCCCCTTCTGGACATTGGCCACCTTGTTCCCTGATGGTAATTCGACAATCGTAGCATCAGCAGGGAATTTTTCGTCCCAGCGTCGAACTCAGATTCTCGTAACCACGCCTGCGATAGGGGCGATCAACCTAGCCCCCCAAGAAACATTCTTTTTCTCTAGTTCCACCAACTCTTGGAAGAGCGCCGCTTCAGGTTTCCCCAATAGTGATAGTGTAATTTTGTGGCCGGATTCCTTTTTTATTATCCGCCATACCTCTCTCAGTGGACCTACCGACTTTAACCCAACAGGTACAGTGAATGAAGACTCTTTTACTATTCCTTTGTTTACAGCCGCCGGATCAGCAACGGACAATTTTGTGTCTATTCCTCGTCCAGTGAGCGTGAAGCTCAGTGAACTCGGCTTGGGTGATTCAATTGAAGGCCCTGTCGCCGCCTTCGTTGCTAGTTCGAATAATTTTTCTTCACAACGTGGAGATCAAATTCTTCTATATAATAACGCTGATGCGGCCCAGAACAAAGCCCCGATTGCTACATATTTTTTCAGATCGTCAGACAACACTTGGAGGAGCACAGCCTCTGGATTCCCCAATGCTGACAATGTCGAGCTTAATCCCAGTGAAGGCTTCATCATAAGAAAGAAAGCAACCGCAAGTGGGGCAACCGCTTTCTGGACGAACTTAAAAAGTTGGTAATTTGCCAATTGCTTGGACCAAGATACCGGATAACATATCAAACATAACAATAACTTACAACATTCATGAAACTTAAACTAGTCACATTTCTTATTGCCACAGCAGGCATCCTCCCATCTAGTGCTGCTTCGACAATCAACTGGGAATTCGGATCGCTTAACGTGTCTGGCGCAGGTGCGCTAGCCGATGGTAATGTAGTTTACCTGATAGCTAGCACGACAGGGGCGGCGGTGGATCTCTCCTCCCTCGAATCTAGTTTAGTCGGGCTAACACTCACACAAGGTTCGACCTTTGGGAGTGACCTGATAGTTTTGGGCTCAGGAACACCTGACATTGGTGCTTTCGGGGAAGCCGGTACTGGTAATGCTGTAGCCTCCAGCATTGATTACGTCGGTGGATTGTCTGATGGTGATTTTCTTGGGCTTCTATGGCTCAATCAAGTGGACGGCGTGATCGGGAGCGGTGTGAAATTCGGTGTGCATATTTCATCTACGGAAACAATGCCGTCCGACCCAAGTGCCGTTACCCGTTCATTCTTGGAGGAACAATTTGGAGGAACGATTCCAGACGGTAGCTTGACTACTACAAATATTACAGTAGTTCCTGAACCTTCCGTTGCACTTCTAGGAGCTCTCGGTTTGCTCGGCTTGCTTCGCCGCCGCAGCTAATTAACTAAATTCAGATATTTTCCCAAACGGGAGGCCGGTTCAACCTGCCTCCCGTTTTTTTGATCTAGGTTTCAAGCCTCCTCCAAACAGCCCGTCTCTCAGACCTCCGTTCGGCAAAAGAAGGCGGTTTCGCACCTACGGAACTCTGGCGCCGCAGGCTTTGGACTGCGGGGATTCTTATTCCCAGCTTTTTGGGGGTGCTCCGATGGTCGCAGCGCGTAGTTGTCACCGGGTGCCAATATTCTAACGAAGCCCGGCGTGAGAGCTGCGGATAAGAACCGCAGCAATCCGAGAGCCTCCGGCGGCCAGACACCACTACGGCCAATGCGTAAGGTTTTTCAGCAGAGTCAGGCGGGCTTCGATTTCTTCGCGGGAGATGTGGGCGAGGCGATTGGCGGAAAATGCCTCGCAGGTGAAGGAAGCGACGACTGAGCCGTAAACAACGGCCCTGCGGATGTCATCGAATGAAAACACGTTTTTGCCGGTTGAGGCAAGATATCCGGCAAGCGCGCCAAGGAACGAATCCCCCGCCCCAGTCGGATCGGCAACTTCCACCAAAGGGAAGGCCGCGCAGCGGAACAAATCATATTGTGTCCCGGGAAGCGTGAATTCCGTGGCCGGGGCTCCCTCCGGATGGCTGGAAAACAACATCGCACCGAATTCGCCGAGTTTGATGATCACGCTACGAGGGCCTTTTTCCAGAAGCCGTTGACCTGCCACGATGAGGTTGGATGTTTTGCAGAAATCCCTCGCCTCGGATTCATTGATCACTAGGAGGTCGATTTTCTTGAGCACCTCGTGAAGTTCGTCATTCGCAATCGTGATCCAGAGATCCATGGTGTCCGCGGCGATAAAAGGTTTCTCCGCAGTGAGCTGATCTATCATTTGCAACTGGTTGAGCGGATGCATGTTTGCAAGCACGACGATGGGTGCGGACGCCATTTCAGCGGGAACTTTCGGCTGCCAGTCCTCGAGGACATTGATGGCGACTTCCAAGGTTTCGCGATCATTCATGTTTTCGTGGTATGAGCCGGTCCAGGAAAAGGTTTCTCCCTCGGAGACTTCCAGGCCATCCGTGGAGATCCCTTTCGAAGCGAAGAGGTCCAGATGCTCCTGCGGGAAATCCCTACCGATGATACCGATGAGATGGATGGGCGAGGTGAAATAGGAAGCCGCGAAGCCGGTGAAGGAAGCGGAGCCGCCGAGCAGGTTTTTTCCCTCGGCGGTGGGGGTCTTGATGTTGTCGATGGCGATGGAGCCGCCGATGAGGACAGGTGTTGTGGTTGCAGGCATAAGGGGGTTTTAAACTTCAATTTTCAAATTTCAACTTCCAATGAAGCGAGAATTGGATGGGTGACAGGCTGAGGATTGAACCGCCAAGTCCGCCAAGGCTTGGCTTCTGGCTTCTGGATCAAAGATCCCACCGGAGCAAGTCGGGAGACGTCGTATTGGGATTTTTGTAAATGGTGGTTGATGAGGCAGGCGTCTGGTGGTGGATTATATGAAATGAAAACGACCTTCATACAAAGATTGTTCCCTATGATTGTGGCAATGTGTGCCGCGCTGCCGGTGCAGGCACAGGACGCACCTGTCAAGAAACTGATCCTGATCGCCGGGAACCCGAGCCACGGACCGGGCATGCACGAGTTCAATGCCGGTTGTGAGCTGTTCAAGAAATGCCTCTCCAATGTCAAGGGACTCGATGTCGAGGTGCACAACAACCATTGGGTCGATGACGACAAGGTTCTGGAAACAGCGGACGCGGTGGTGATCTATTCCGACGGCGGTGCCCGCCACCCGGCGCTTCAGGGAAATCACAAGGAGCTTCTCCAGAAGCTTGTGGATCGCGGCGGCGGTGTGATGATGATGCACTTCGCGGTGGAGTGCCCAAAGGAGGGACCGAGCGGTGATATGTTCCGCGACTGGATTGGTGGCGCTTACGAAAACGGGTTCTCCGCGAATCCGATCTGGGATGCGGATTACGAGAAATTCCCCCAACATCCTGTCACCCGCGGGATCGAGCCCTTCAAAATTCAGGACGAGTGGTATTTCTCAATCCGTTTCCCGGAGGGGATGGAAGGTGTCACCTCGCTTCTTGTAGCCACGCCAAGCGATGAGACGCGCGACGGCCCCTATGTGCACCCGAAAGGCCCCTACCCTCATATACAGGCGAGGAAGGGTGAGCCTGAAACGATGATGTGGTGCATCGAACGCGAGGATGGCGGTCGCGGCGTCGGCTTCACCGGGGGCCATTTCCATAGAAACTGGGCGGACGACAATTTTCGGAAAATCGTCCTCAATGCGATGCTCTGGATTTGTAAGATGGATGTCCCCGAGGGCGGTGTGGAATCGACCGTGACCGAAGCGGACATGGAGGCAAATCTGGACGCGAAGGGGAAAAAGTAGATCGAGAGATGAGCGATGCCAAAGGAATGCTCGTGGCCATGCCCGAGCGTTGGGATGAAGCCTGCTTCGCGGTTCCTGCCATCAGGGCTCTGGCGGGCAGCGGATTGATCACTGGCTTGGTCTGCCGCGAGGAACAGGACGCGTTCTGGAAGACGGTCTGCAAGCTGCCCCGTCACCTCTTTTCTGGAAAAACCAGCGCTGGTGATCTAAGCAAACGGATCGGCGATGGCTGGCAGGCAGCTCTGGTTTGGGAACAAGGAGTGGCCGCGAAGGCGTTTGCCAAAGCAAAAATCGAACGGCGGATCGGTCCTGATCTCAAAGCGCTCGCCAAGTTTCTCACCGATGCTCTGGATGTCAAAGAGGCACCAACCGAGCATCGGGTAAGGATCTACCTGAACACGGCCGCAAGTCTCGGCGTGCAGGTCGATAGGCCGGAGTTTTTCATAGCTGCGCCACTGGGAGTGCAGGCAGAGCCGAAGACCGTCCTGCTTTGTCCGGGTTCTGATTACGGCCCCAGCTATGAATGGCCCCTGGACCGATGGCAGGAACTCGCCGAAGCCCTTCTCGAACAGGGAAAGCGTATCACAGTGGCGGGTGTCGTGGGTGGGAGAGGTCTCGGCAAAATTCTGGCGGGACGCCTGGGAAGTGATGCGGAATTTTTCCACGCATCCCCGCTCGCCGCATCCCTTCCGCTGCTCGCCGCCCATCAATTGATCATTTCAGCCGATGGCTCCCTGCCACACCTCGCGGCGCATGCGGGCTCGACATGTGTCACCCTCTTCGGCCCGAACGATGCGGTCTGGAAACGACCGCTTGGCAAACGCCATGTGGTGGTAAAAAAGCATGTCGAATGCGCCCCCTGTCTCTCGCCGAAATGCCTGATGGACGGCAGGTGCCAGAACGACCTCGAAGTGGAAACGGTGCTCGCCGCGATCCCTGGCAGTTTCTGAATCATCGGACCGCGCGACTCCAGTGACGCAGTCGATTCAATTTTATTCTCACTCGAAAAACGTGTCATCGTGCCGGTATGGCGGAGCGCAACAGCAGAGGAAAACCAGATCATCTGTGGCCGTGATCTCATGCCATGCACCGGGAGGAATAAGAATCGCGTCCTGCGGCCCGACCTGGCGGATTTCGCCGTCGATCTCCATACTTCCCGCCCCACTGAGAATGTAATAAAGCTCCTCGCTGTCCTTGTGATAGTGACGCTGGGTCGATTTACCCGACGGCACCCGCGCCTCGGCCAGGCTCTGGTTTTTCACTGGCGCGTTAGCCAAATCCAGTAAACTGACAATCGTCGATCCGTCTTTGGTGGTAAAAGGCTCCTGATCGTGGCGTTTTCTGATTTCCATAGCGCAATCACCAGACCATCTACCCTCAGGCTTGTCACCAAAGGATTTTTCCACAATGATCAGGGATACACCTAAAGGCTCTTCTTTAGGGTTTGAAATTTAGAATTTCAGAAAGTGCGTCCCGGCCTCATCCTCAAACTCTCTTCGCCCGACCAGCCGGGAATTGTCGCGAAAATCGCTTCGTATGTCGCTGCGCACGAAGGCAACCTGATCGAGTTCAGCCAGTTCTCTGATCGCATCGGGAAAAAATTCTTCGCCCGCCTCGAAGTCGACACCTCGGGTCTTGATGTCACAGTGGATGAGTTCAAGTCTGGCTTCGAAAGCCTCGGGCGTTCCCTGCAAGCCGTCTGGCATTTTCGCACCCTGCCTTACAAAATGCGGACCGCCGTGCTTGTCACCAAAACCGACCACTGCCTGAACGAGATCCTGCTCCGCACCGAACTCGGTGAACTGCCGATCGAAATCACCTCCCTCATCGGTAACCGTAAAAATTGCGGCCCCATCGCCGAACGCGCCGAACTCCCTTTCCATCACGTCGAAATGGACGGCGACCTCCGCGAACAGGGATTCTGCGAAATCCGCGATCTGCTTATCGCCCAGAATGTGGAACTGATCATCCTGGCTCGCTTCATGCAGATCCTCCCGGACTCGTTTTGCCAGGAGTTTTCCGGAAGAATCATCAACATCCACCACTCCTTCCTACCAGCCTTCATCGGCGCGAACCCCTACCGCCAGGCCCACGAGCGCGGCGTCAAACTCATCGGTGCGACCTGCCACTACGTCACAGCGGACCTCGACGCCGGACCCATCATCGAGCAAGAGGTCGAACGAGTCTCCCATTTCCACTCACCCAACGACCTCGCCCGCCTCGGCCGCCACTGCGAGCGCACCGCCCTCGCCAAAGGAATCCGCTACCACGTCCACGACCGCACTCTCATCGACGGCCACCGGGCCATCGTATTCCCCGACTGAGTTTTCAACTCTTATCATGGCCTCCGGCACGCAGCCATCAAACCTTGCGATAATCAAGCACCTCAAGCCCCGGAATCCGAGAAAAATCGCCCGTGTTTGCCGTCGCCAGCGGCATCCCTGCCGTCTTTGCCGCGCAGCCGATCCACAAATCGTTACCTCCGATCAACCGTCCCTCCGTCCGGAGTTTGCGAGCAACCTTCGCGTATTCGGTCGCCGCTTCCCGCGTAACCTCGATGGGCTGCAGCGAGTCGATCCAGTCCCTCGCCTCCGCAGACTCGGGATCCGCGAAACCTTCCAGATACTCGCCCCGTGCGACGACCGGCAGAAAGAACACAGCGTCCGCGTTTGACCGAAGGAAATTTAATGCCCCCCTTGCCTTTCCGCGCTTCCGCCGCTCGTTCTGGAGATCGATCAGAAACGAAGTATCCAACGCGATCCGGTTCATGACCGGTGCGGAGGATGATCTTCGAGCTGGGCTTTCTCAAGCCGATCGAGGGTGTCATCGGACAAAAGGTCGGATGCCTCCAAGTGCTCCAAGAGCGCGGCTCCCGTCGCAGCAGGGGGAACCCACTGCGCCCGCTTTATCACTCGGGAAAACGACTCGCCCGGCCGGAGCCGCGCACGCCGCAGCCGCTCATAGGCATCGAGATCAACTGAAATGGTTTTCGAAGGCATACACAGACAAATACACAGACAAAACACGCGTGTCAATTTAACAACGAACACATCCGATTCAATTCCTCATCTGGAAAACTCCTCGTTGAAAGTTGAATATTGAGAGTTGAAAGTTGAAAGTTGCCAAGCCCATACCAACACGCCTAGTTTCCCTCCCCCAACGCAGAACATTCATGAACATCGCCGTCGAAAAACAGCCAAAATGCATCGCGCTCCTCAACGTGGAGGTTCCATCCGCCGATGTCGCCGCAAAACGTGAGGCCATCACCTCATCCTACGCCTCGCAGGCAAAAATCTCCGGCTTCCGTCCCGGAAAGACCCCAAAAAGCGTCATCCAGAAACGTTTCGGAAAACAGATCTCCGAGGAACTCAGAGACTCCCTTTTTGGCGAAGCTTGCGATAAAGCCCTTGAAACCGAGAATCTCAAAGTCCTCGACTTCGGCTTTCCCGACAACCTGAACGAGCGCCCGGACGGCTCCATCGCTTTCGAAACCAAGCTCATCCTGGCTCCTGAATTCACTCTTCCCGAATACAAAGGCATCGAGGTGAAAGCTCCTCCCACCGAAGTCACCGACGAGGAACTCAGCTCACAGCTTGATAACCTGCGTGAGCGCATGGCCGAGTTCGACGAGATCTCCGACCGCCCGCTCCAGAACGACGACATCGCCGTCGTGGACTTCACCACCACGGTCGACGGCACACCGCTCACCGAAGTGATAGGCGAAAAAGGCCAGTATCTCGCGAAACGCGAAAATCACTGGCTTCCCATCAAGGAGGGTTCATTCCTCCCGGGTTACGCTGACCAACTCGTTGGCATGAACGAAGGCGATAAGAAAGACGTCACCATCACCCTGGACGACGAATTCCCCTTCGAGGAACTCCGCGGCAAGGAAATCACTCTTCATACCTCCCTCGAAGGCATCAAGGAATCGAAACTCCCCGAGCTCGACGACGCATTCGCTGAAAAACTCGTTCCCGGAAAAACCCTCGACGAGATCAAGGAAATGATCCGTGAGAATATGTCTCAGGAAAAGGCCAAGCAGGTCAATGAACTCAAGGTCAACCAGATCGTTGAGAAACTCAATAGCTCTGTGACTTTCGAACTTCCCGAGGAAATCGTGCAACGCGAGACCCAGAACCAGGCAAACCAACTCGTCGAAGAAGGAACCAAGAAGGGAGCCTCCGACGATGACATGCTCAAGCAACAGGAGCAAATCTTTGCGGTGGCCGGCCAACGCGCCATCACCAACCTTCGCACCAATTTCATACTTCAGGAAATCGCCGCCGCCGAAAAGATCACAGTCTCTGACGCCGATCTCCTGGGGCACATCTCCAAGGTCGCCGAGCAACGTGGCGAACCCATCAAGAAGGTCATCAAGGATCTCCAGAAGAGCAACCAGATCCAGTCAATCCGCAATTCCATGCTCATCGGTCAGACCATTGACTTCCTCTTGGAACAGGCGAATGTCAAAGAAGTTTCCGCCGAGGAATTCCAAGCAAAACCTGCTGAGTAATACATGAATCTCTTTCCACCATCCAACAACTCCCCTTCGGCACAGGCGCCGGAGAATAATTACTACGTCCCCGTCGTCATCGAATCCGATGCCCGTGGCGAGCGCTCGTTCGACATCTACTCGCGCCTGCTCAAGGACCGCATCATCTTCATTGGAACCGCCATCGACGATGGCGTCGCAAACTCGGTGATCGCCCAGCTTCTTTTCCTCCAGATGCAGGATCCGAAAAAGGACATCCACATCTACATCAACAGCCCTGGTGGCTCTGTCACAGCAGGTCTTGCGATGTATGACACCATGCAGTTCCTCACTTGCGATGTGAACACCTACTGCATCGGCATTTGCGCATCCATGGGCTCCGTCCTTCTCACCGCAGGAACCAAAGGCAAGCGTTTCTGCCTACCGAACTCACACGTCATGATTCACCAGGTCTCCGGCGGGGCGCAAGGCACCGCATCCGATGTCGAGCGCACCATCGGTTTCATGTTTAAACTGAAGAAAAAGCTCAATGGCATCCTCGCCCACCATACCGGCAAAACCATCGAGGAGGTCGAGAACGACTCCGACCGCGACAATTACATGACCGCCGAGGAATCCGTCGCCTACGGCCTCGTCGACAAAGTTCTCGAATCACGCAAGCAACTTCCCGATTCCGTCCGAACCGAGATAAAGGATAAGGACAAAGACAAGGACTGAGTTTCTCGTTTAGAATTTAAGATTTAGAGTTTAGAATTTACCAATGGCCCGCGCATCAAATCTCACCATGTGCTCCTTCTGCGGAAAGAGTCACTCCGAGGTGAAAAAACTCATCGCAGGTCCCGGCGTTTACATTTGTAACGAATGTGTCGACGTCTGCGGGAATATTCTTACCAAGGAACTCAATCCGCCCGACGCCGCGACAGGCGGGAAAAAAGGCAAATCAAAGGGCCTCTCCCACTCGAAAGATGAGATCCCGACGCCTTCCGAGCTACTCGCTGAACTCGACAACTATGTGATCGGCCAGGAACTTGCGAAACGCGTGCTCTCTGTCGCCGTTTACAATCACTACCTCCGCCTCAATCAGGACAACCTTTCCGTCTCCGCCGAATTCAACGACGTGGAGATCGAAAAATCCAACGTGCTGCTACTCGGCTCCACAGGTTCAGGCAAAACCCTTCTCGCCCGCACTCTCGCACGCGTGCTCGACGTTCCATTCTGTATCGTCGATGCGACGACCCTCACCGAAGCCGGATACGTCGGCGAGGACGTGGAAAATATCATCCTGCGCCTCCTGCAAGCCGCCGAATTCGATGTCGAACGCGCCGAACGCGGAATCATCTACGTCGACGAAATCGACAAGATCGGCCGCAAGACCGAGAACGTCTCGATCACCCGCGACGTTTCCGGCGAAGGCGTGCAACAAGCACTTCTTAAAATCCTGGAAGGCACCGTCTGCAACGTCCCGCCCCAGGGAGGCCGCAAACACCCACAACAGGAATACATCCAGATCAATACGGAGAAAATTCTCTTCATCTGCGGCGGCGCCTTCGTCGGTCTCGAAGACATCGTCCGCCGTCGCCTCGGCAGCAAGACCCTCGGTTTCCATGGCGGAAACAAGACCGAAGAATTCGACGAAAGGACCTCCAAGGTCCTCGAAAAAGTCCTTCCGGAAGACCTCCTTCATTTCGGACTCATCCCTGAATTCATCGGCCGCCTTCCGGTGATCACTGCCCTGCGCAAACTCACCGAAGACGAGCTCGTCAAGATCCTCACCGAGCCGAAGAACGCCTTGGTGAAACAATATTCCAAACAGCTCGCCCTCAACGACGTGAAGCTCCGCATCACACGCGACGCCCTCCGTGCGATGGCCGAACAAGCCGTCGAACGCGGAACCGGCGCCCGCGCCCTGCGCTCGATTTTTGAAAAGCTCATGCTCGACGTCATGTTCGAAGTCCCGTCCCGCGGCGACATCGAGGCCGTTTCAATCAACCGCCACGCGGTCGAAGGCACCAAGCCCCCCTCCATGCGCCGCCGCAAAACGGACGCGGAGGAAGACGCCGCGTAACTGCGGCGGCAATGGGATCTCTTCGCAGAATACGTATGCGGCGACTGCCTTCTGAACGCCATGATTCACCTCGAGACGGTCAATAAGAGATCGACGCGAAGGGGGCATTTACTGCGCTTACGATAACGGACTTCTCATCCGATGCTGATGCCTTGATGAGAATTAACTCAGTGCTCGCGGCAGAATTGCTCGAAGCGGGTCAAACCTTCGTTGAGCACGTCAAGCGTTGTGCAATAGCTGATGCGGATACCTTCGTCGTATCCGAAGGCGATTCCCGGAACAGTTGCCACCTTGTAACGGGACAGAAGTTTATCGCAGAGATTCATCGATTTCAGGCCCATTTTCCCAGTGTAGACAAAGAAGTAAAAACCTCCCTCCGGCTCAACCACCCGGATGTTTTGAATGGCCTGCAGACGGGAAAATACAAACTGACGTTTGACATCGTATTCGCCACGGAGGTCTTCAATGAATGATTGGTCGCCTTGCAGCGCGGCAAGCGCTCCGTATTGGGCAAAAGTCGTGGCGTTCGATACGGTATGGCTCTGAATTTTGTCGATTGCCTCCGCGACAGGTTTCGCAGCCGCCGTGTAGCCAAGCCTCCAACCGGTCATCGAGTATGCTTTGGAGAAGCCGTTGACGGTGATGGTGAGGTTGTAAAGCTCCTCGCTGAGAGATGCGATCGAGACATGTTTTGCTTCTCCGTAGACTAGTTTTTCATAGATCTCATCGGAAAGGATCATGATGTCTTCACCCAAAGCGATCTCACCAATGGCAAGCAGTTCTTCCTCTGTGTAGACCGCTCCTGTGGGGTTACCAGGAGAGTTGATGATCACCATTTTGGTGGCCGGTGTCATGGCGTCCTCGAATTGCTCGGGAGTCATCTTCCAACCGGTCGATTCCTTGGTCTCAACCAAAACCGGAGTCCCTCCCGCAAGGCGGACCATTTCAGGATAGGAAACCCAATAGGGAGTTGGAATGATAACTTCGTCGCCTTCTTCGACAACAGCAAGAATCGCGTTGAAGCAGGCCATCTTCGCACCTGCGGTCACACAGATTTGATTTGCGGCGTAGTCGAGATTGTTGTCGGTCTTGAATTTCTCGGAAAGCGCTTGCCTCAGTTCGGGAATCCCGCCGGCAGGAGTGTATTTCGTGCGACCCTCCATGAGCGCTTTGACTGCGGCCTCCTTGATGTGAGTCGGAGTGTCAACTTCAGGCTCTCCGCCGGCGAGAGCGTAAACCTCCTCACCTTTGGCTATTAGAGCTTTAGTCTGTGCGGTAACGGCAAGTGTGAGTGAGGTGGAAACCTTTTCGATTCGTGAAGAAATGCTGTGCATGGTGGGCGCTGTGGTTGATTGACAGGACTTTTGGCTTCTATCGCGGGCGGCGCAACAGATTCTGATGCACCACCGAGACGAGCGGGCTTGTTGTGGCTGCTGCCCCCCGGCGTTGCAAGAGAAATGCTGAGCAAAGATACACCTTTCTATTTTGCCAGCCCGACCGCTTCAAAAAACCAAACAATACCGGCCTCAAACAAGCGGGTTTTCGCCCCCGAATACTCGGCAGTAAGACTCCCATAGCTGGCAACTGGTAACACTTCCTTGAAAAACGCCGGTTCAAGCCAGTATTTTCCCAACCGGAATCCTCATTGCAAACGCAACCGGTAGCACGCTTAGGAACGCCCCGAGTCCGAGCCCTCTGAGTTGCGGCCAAATCGCAGCCCAGACATAGGGATCGATCACACTCCGGTCGATAAGGTTCGGTTCGATACCAATGGTCTGGAAAATAAGGGGATGCAGGTAAATCGCCGCGCTTCTGGCTAGCAATGCCGCGATCATGACAAGCAATACCGATTCGAGCAGATATCTTGCAACGAGAAGGACGGAAGGCGTTCCAAAGCTTTTCAACAACGCGATGATGAAACGGTTTTGCCGGTATTCCAGAATCGAAATACTACCGAACACAATAGAAACGGCCAAGCCTCCGAACAGTCCGAATCCTCCCCTCCAATGCCTTTGCGTGGTTTGCAACTCGTCGAGTTTCCCCAGCAGCTCTTTTGGACTGGTGATCTGCACACTACCGAGGCCCTCCAGGCTCAGCATGGACCTCAGGTTTTCTTCAATACTCAGCAGATCGCTGTCGTCGGATCCCAAAAAGACAATAAATTCAAAGAATCCCTGGGCTGCTAAGTCCGAAAATTCCTCCTCGGGAAAAAGAATCGCAGATGGATTCGCACCGAATTTTGAAAGCCAACTGGGTGGAAGAACCGCGATGGCATCAATCTCAGGTCCCCGATCAACACTAACTTGAGTAGGCATACCCGGTGGCAAATCTTCCGAAATCAAAAAAACCCCGGTTTCAGGCTTCGAAGGAAGCGTGGGAAGCAATGCTTCGAGCATTTTGCGATCGTAGACATATACTGTCTGTTGATCACCAAATTCGTCCTGCCCATAACGCCCGGTTTGCATCAACCTGAGAACCTCTCCGTCACTTCGGAGCGGAGCAACCAAATCGGAAAGATAGCTAACATCTGCCTCAGCATCCGTAGAACTGACAGCACGTGTCAGGACAATGGTCCTAACCCCCATTTGGGAAATCTTCTCCTGAATCGATGCTGCGGATAGTGTGAATGCAGCGTCGATCACTAACAAAAGAAGACCCAGGATGAAAGCAACGAGAAGACGGGAGAGCACTCCGCCGGGCGTTTCAAACCAACGTCTCCAAATGTCTTTCAATAGGTAGAAACCGATTAAAGTCCAGGCTTTCATGGGGTAGTTGGTCGAGGCGTTGATCATGCGTCGCGATCAGGCAAACGCAGTGTGAAGGTAGAGACTCCCGGAGCAGACGGCTGATGACTTGGCAGTTCAGATCGTCCAGGCCGGAGGTCGGTTCATCGAGAAGGAAGACACGTGGTTCTTTAATCAGGGCCCGCGCAATTGCCGCGCGCTGCTGCTGTCCTCCGGATAGTGATGATGGCAGGCGGGCGGCCAGTTCGGAGAGCCCCAACAGCCCGAGATAGTGCTCGATCCGCTTTTCGACCGTAGCCGAAGGAAGCCCTGCAAGAGCACCCACGAGCGAAAGATTTCTCCTGACTGTGGCAAGTGGTAGTAGATTGAGTTGCTGGAAGACGAATCCCAGGTCCGTTCTTTGGTATGAAGCCGACGAAGGTTTGCCGCCGCCGGGCGTTCTGATTTGCCCGGATTTGGGGGACAAGTAACCAGCAGCCAGTTTCAGAAGAGTGCTTTTCCCGCATCCGGAGAAGCCTTTAACAAGCGTTATACCTGGGGGAAACTCGTTGGAAAAGGAGTTCAGGACGGAGGTTTTGCCGTAACTGAAAGAGAGGTCTTCGCAAATTAATGAATCAATCATCTGCGGAGGATATTGATACGACAGCCACTTGCGACTGTCCTACAGCTATTGCCCGAAAGCCCGGAAACGCGGATTCAACACCAACCAGCCAACCTTTTTGGCTAAATATCTCAGGGGCACTTCGAACGAGATCCAGCTTTGGAACAAGAATCGCCTCCGTGGAAAGCTTCACGATCACATTGGCAGACACCCTTCCCCCGATCAACTGACGGGCGGGCCCTGCCAATTCAGATGGGAATCCGAAGATGTATATCAATTCCGGTTTGCCGAATAGTTCGGCCGATTCCTTTCTTTCGAATTCAGCCCTCAAAGGAGGACCACTTTGACGCGGGAACTCCAGTATCAAAGAAGACGTGGGCAAATGCCTCATGACTGAACGACTGACGACCATGTCGCATTCAAGAGTCGAGAAATCGCTGATCTCGGCGATCTCATCTCCCGACTGCATTATCAAAGGAGTTTCAGGATCATCCGGAAGCTCGGCCAAGTATCTCAAATCACCAGAGAAAGGCAGCTTCAGCTTGGACTCTTGCTCCTTGCGCTGCAATTCCGTGTCTTTCCTGTCGATCTGGAGTTGCGCCAGCCGAAGCTCCACCCGCTCCTGCTCAGCGGTACCGACAAACGCCAGAGCATCTTCCAAAGCTGAGAGTTGGGTCTGGAGACGCGCCTGCATTTCCCGCACCGTAGATTGACTGTTTCCTACGTCGCCATGCTCTTCGCCCAGATACAAAGCAGCCAGGTCCGGCTCGGCCAATATCTCATCCATCATCGCGAGGTTCCTTTGCAGTTCGTCCCGGCGATTTTCCAAAACTGCACGGGAATCTGCCATTTCTAGCCGAACCATAGGCATCTCCTTGAGTTTATGGAGAGACTTCGTCAGCTCCATGGCTTCCCGCTCAAGCGCGATTTGTTCCGGTTCGAACTCGGCCCAAACGGTTCCTTTTTCATACGTGCCATTTTTCACCTTGAGATGAAGACTGCCTGAAAGTGGCGCCTTCAATTTGATATATTGCTTCGGGCGAACCTGGGCGACAACACCACCATAAGAAATTTCGCTGGCTCTCGGGTATTTGGAAAAATCCAGATTCTCGGCTTGTGAAACCGTGACCCCGGGAACCAAAAAAAATGCCATTCCTAAAAAAAGTATTCTCATTGTTTTTTGACTTTCTTTTCCGGTTCTTCCCAATCGATTCGTTTCCAGCGCCTTTCGTCGAGCAACCAAAGGCTCGCCTGCAACTGAGCCCGCTCAATTAAAAGGGAAGTGCGGCGCTCGCTCAAGGTGAGACTTTTTTCCAGTTGGTCCCGATTTTTCCTAGGGTCGAGGCTGCGCTTTTCTTTGTTCAGGAATTTCATACGAATCTCGTTCAAGCGGCTCTGCTTCCGATTCAGTTCCAGAGCGTTCTGATTTGTCAGTAGCTGTTCGATTAGAATGGAGTTCTCTTGTTCGAGCCTCCGCCTATCCAATGCGATCCTGCGCTCAACCTGTTTGAGCTGCGTCCAAATACTAAGCCGGGTGTCTAGCTCGACTCTCGTATTGAGGGCAGCGAACAATCGATCAACTTCGAAACCTTCCACTTGTCCCCCACTAATGGTATAGACCGGAGGACTTGTTACTGAAATCGTCAGATCCGGCCAGTATCGCAGTTTCACACCGAGCTTGGAGAGACGTTGCCCCTCCAGCTGAAGAGCTTGAAGCTGACGGTATAAGGTCCCGAACTTTTTGGGATTTGCCATGGGTAGAGGATTTTTGATGTAGTCCCATTCCGGCACTGTTTCGGCATCGAGCACCCACCGGGAGCGGGTACTACCGAGCAATCTTGAAATATTTGCCTGCATCGTGCGGCTTTGCCTTTCCAACGTCAGGGCAAGTTCCTCCTTTTGGAGTCCCTCGGGAGTCGCATCCAGTCCGTTGAGTATACTCGGTGGAGCCTGGAAACGGGAAGACAAGCTCAAGTTCTTGGTGCGCTCCATAAGCAGCTGGTATTGAAGAAACTGCTCATGGAGAGCGATTGTTTTCTCCCGCAATCCCAATTCGTAAGCCCAGCGTGCCCTCATCAATTCCAACGTGCTCGCATAGTAGCGAATATGGTGTGCGATCACTCCGGGCAGATTGATGAAACTGAAAACGTTGAAAGCGAAATCATCACCATTGAGATTGGCAAGATCAGTAACAGCCGCGTTCACTCCCGCACTGATGCTACCACCAGGAATCAAGTCTCGATATATCTGGGTCAATGATTCCTCGGCTGTTGTGATCTGTTCCCGACTACCGATGAGCTCGATATTCCTCGAAGTCATCAACTCGACCGCCTCGTTCCAACCTATCTTTTCATCTCTGAGATTATCTATCCTCAGAAGTTCTTTGGAAAAATTTTCTGCAATAACTTCTTCCTGTTCGGCGACACCTGACCGCGGATCAACACAACCCATCATGACGAAGCACGCCACAACCGAAGAGATCAGACACGAAGGAATGGGCATGTTACGCAGAGAAGGAAAAACCCTTGTCCAGCCAGCGTTGCCAATGTGCAAGGCAGGAGGATAAGGGCTATTCAAGGACAGCTCGCCAAGACCCACTCAATCGAGAGGTAAGGGCGAGCTATAAGACCTAATTGAAAGACTGCTGCTCGTAATCAGAGAACGTGTTGTCGTCCCACCTGACTGTCAAAACATTGGTGTCCACAGTATCAAAGGTTACCAGAAGCGTGCCACCGGATTCACTATCAAAACCCGAGTAAGAAAGGATCCCGTCGGTGTTCCCCTGGTACGGAATGCTCAACGTATACGAACCACCTAAACCTCTCCGATCAACACCAGGAAACTCGATATTTCCGTTCGCAGCGATGGTGAAAGTTTGTTCTGTGCCCACTGGATTGACTAATAACGGAGAGAAAGTAAACGCTCCGCCACCAAAGAATCCTCCGAAGACGGTTGAGATGTTAGCTTTGGAAAACGTTGTTCCCCCCTCGATATTACCATCTTCCTGGAATATAAAGTCATTGATATTGCCACCACCACCACTGCCACCACCGCCGGCGTTTCCATCTCCCTTAGGCGGCCCCGCTGCCGGGATATTTCCACGTGTAACAGTTGCCACAAATGGCCCTTCTGGGGTGAAGTTGAGCGTAAAGCCTCTCACCTTTCCTTTAACATTAATGAAATCGGTAACTCCGATGGTCCTTGTAAATCCTCCGGCTAAACCGGGAACCGAAATCTCCAGAGTACCGGACCGAAAATCGGGACTCGTAGTGTAAGAGTATGTTCCGATCTGTGGTGAACTCGCAGGAGCAAACGGAAACTGTCCGCTGTTATCATTATTGATGTAAGTAAGCTGATTGCCAGCGTTGAACAAGAGGGTCGGATTAAATGAAACTGTGGTTCCAACAAAAGAGTCTGAGTTCCCAGGACCTCCAGTCGCGTCTTCGTAATTGTTGTCACTACTGCAGGAATTCAGAAAAATCGCGGCAGCAGCGATGCCACTGAAGGTAAGTAAAATTTTTTTCATTCGGATTGTTGCTCTGTTTTATTTTTTTATCGGTGATTCGATTCAATGACCGCAAGCCTTTTGAGAGGGGCTTTATGGCAATGAACTTGCGGAAAACTCCTTTTTTCGTCGAAATTTGTCAAGATCAAAGATTCAAGGAGCTAGGATTCGTGGAGGTCTTGGCAACCTACCGACCGGACAGGTTGATTTTTGCTAAAGAAGGGAGCGGATCCAAGATTTTTCTTCGCTTCTCCATCCCTAGCTGTGATATAGCAGAGCCCAGAATATGATATACTTTCTCGCTTTGCTCGCTCTCGTGGTTGTCGCGCTCCTGTTGGTGCAGCTTGGGTCGAATGCCCTTGTTTTGACCGGAATGTCGCAGTCGGCAGCCCGGTTTCAGGCGGCTTCGGCCTTCTTCGGAGTGGGATTCACGACTTCAGAAGCGGAAATGGTCGTGAACCATCCGGTGCGAAGGCGCATCATCCTGCACCTGATCATTACCGGAAACATCGGGATCACCTCGGCGCTGGCGACCCTGATCGTCACACTGCTAAGAAACAATCCCTCTGGCTACATAGAGGTGTTGTTATTGGGGTTGCTGGTGTTAGCTGCGGTGGGGACCGGTCTTCTCCTCAATGTCCGCTGGATCAAGAGTCCGCTGGACCGGGTGATGAAGCGGCTTCTAAAGGACGCCGGAGTGGTTCAGGCGCTCGACTACGATGTGATTCTGAACGTTCGCGGAGGGTTCGCGGTGACCGAGGTTGAAATTCTCGACGGTCATCCTTTCGCTGGACGGCATCTGAAGGAATCGCGTCCCTCGGATCATGGGATCATCGTGCTCGGTGTTCAGCGTCGCGACGGTAGTTTCGTGGGTGCGCCGGACAAAGAGGCTAGACTGGAGGTCGGCGATGTGGCGATGATATACGGCTCGGACGAAGCGACTTCCAGGTTTTCCAACGCAGGTGGATCGCAGTGACTGGAACGGTATGGCATGTCTCCCAAAGGTATCGATCCATCCGCCAGGGTCGGTTCCTCGTCCGAAGAGTGGCCCCCCCGAGCATTTCCCACCTGAGATTGTGACCGGGTATTGAACCGTCCGTCCACCGCTGCAATACTGAATGTGAGCGAGTCGTTGGTGTTGTCCGTGGAGCCGGTTGAGAAGGTAACGCGGTTTCACCGGCCCGTCCGGATCAGGCTCTGGAGTTTCATCCGGTATTGTCGTGGGGTGGTGCCTTGCTGCTCACGGAAACGTTTTCCGAAATCACTCGCGTCATAGAATCCAGCTCGGACTGCGACTTCGGAGAGTGGGAGGTCGGTATGCGAAAGTAGATCTTTCGCGGTTTCCAAGCGATGGTTCAACACATAGCGACGTGGCGACTGGCCCATGAGTTGCCTGAAAACGCGGTTGAACTGACTTTCGGAATAATTGCAGGCGGCGGCCAGTAATTCGGTTGTCAGGGTGGTGTTTTCATCGTCGTGGATCATTTTCAAAGCCGGCTCGATTCGTGAAAAGGGTCCGGTGATTCCCGCTGCGCCGGAGAGTTCATACATCACGCCCGCAACCCCGCATACCGCACCGTCGGCCCCGTGGATAGGGTTTTTGCTCGAAATCCACCAGCGGAGTATGCCCCTCGCGCCCGGCACCATCCATGTCCGGTTGGTGACCGGGATTCCCGATTCCATGATCTGCTTGTCCTCCGCCCGATAGCGGCTCGCGATTTCCAGATGATGGAGATCGAAGTCGGTTAATCCTATTCCTCCGCCGGGTTCCAGATCATGAAATTCTTCGAACCGACGGTTGCACCGCGTGAAGACTCCCTCCTCATCCTTCGCATAGAAAACTACCATCGGAAGATGATCGAAGAGATTCGCGATATCGTCTCCTGAAAGGGTGGGGGAGAAATTGTGCATGCGCGGAAATTACCATAAATTGACGCGTTAGGCATGGAAAAATACCGTCAAATCGTCGTATGTTAATGAGTATGCGCTTCATCCTGTTCAACAGCCTTGTCTTTCTGCCCGCGCTTTCGCTCGCTGAAAAGGTCGATTTCACCACTCAGGTGCAGCCCATCCTCTCGGAAAACTGCTATGCCTGCCATGGCCCGGACGAGGCGACGGTTGAGGGCGGACTGCGTCTCGATGTGCAGGAACTGGCCTTCAAAGGCGGTGACAGTGGCAAGGCCATCGTGCCCGGCGATGCGGGTGTCTCGCTGATCATGGAGCGCATCACCCACAGTGATCCCGATGAGGTCATGCCGCCGCCGGATAAAAAAAAGCGGCTCAAGCCGGAGCAGGTCGCCGTCATCCGCCAATGGATTGAGGAAGGCGCGGAGTGGGGCACGCACTGGGCTTTCCTTACCCCGGAGCGACCGCCGATACCTGAGGTCAAGGATTCCGATTGGGTCGAAAATCCCATCGACAATTTCATCCTCTCCAAGCTCGAAGAGGAGGGGCTGAAGCCATCCGGTCCCGCTGATCCCGCAACTTTTCTCCGCCGCCTTTCTCTGGATCTCACGGGTCTGCCGCCGTCACTGGAGGAACTTTCCCAAATAGGTGACAACGAAGCCCAGCGCCTCATTGCCAGCCCGCACTTCGGCGAGCGATGGGCGCGCGAGTGGCTGGACGCCGCGCGCTACTCGGACTCCGCCGGATACGAGAAAGACCTGCCGCGCTACAACCATTTCTATCGGGACTGGGTGGTCGATGCGATGAACTCGAACATGCCTTACGATGATTTCGTGGTGAGACAAATTGCCGGCGACCTCCTGCCGGACGCCAGCCAGGGCGACCGCATCGCCACCGGTTTCCTCCGCAACTCGATGACCAACGAGGAGGGCGGCGCGAAGCCCGAGCAGTTCCGCATCGAGGGCGTTTTCGACCGCATCGATGCGATCGGGAAATCCATGCTCGGCCTCACCGCCCAGTGCGCCCAGTGCCACACGCACAAATACGATCCGCTCACCCACGACGAGTATTTCGGCATGTATGCTTTCCTCAACGGCATCGAGGAGACCTCCATCGCCGCCGTCACTCCCTCCGAAAAAAACACGACAGGAGCACTGCTCGCTGAGATCGCCGCCATCGATGATGGTATCAGGAAATCCTCTCCGGAAGTGGAGCCTGCATTCGCGAAATGGCAGGAGGAAATGCTCTCCCTGCCACGCACCGAGTGGCAGGCGCTGGAGCTCTATCAGATCGGTGATTCCGGCCAGAAATACTTACCGCTCTCCGACAAGTCCGTCATCAACATGGGTTATGCAAATACCCGCGGCACCGAGGTTTTCTCCTCCTCCGTGGAGATCCCGGAAGTCCGCTCCGCACGGCTCGAGGTGATGAACGATCCCTACCTCCCGATGAACGGCCCGGGACGCTCCGCAAAGGGCACCGGCACGCTCTCCGAGTTCGTCCTGCGGGCTGGGTCCGAGTTGGAGAAAGTTGAGAAACTTCCGTTCATCAATCCTGTCGCCAGCATCAGCGCGCCGACCGTCAAGCTCGACCCCATCCGCTTCCCCTCGAATTCAAAACGCGAACCGGACGACCGCACCACCGGCCCCGCCGATT
>Ga0222659_1000178_pt1 | contig 46384 bp, 40 predicted proteins | sample AntAcemetagen547_FD_179850 | JGI IMG/M metagenome (GOLD analysis project Ga0222659, IMG submission 179850) | Saline water microbial communities from Ace Lake, Antarctica - #547 | ecosystem: Environmental > Aquatic > Non-marine Saline and Alkaline > Saline | place: Antarctica: Ace Lake...
TTTTTCGGGATCGAGGCGTGAAAACTTCGGCAACGGCCCTGGGGATGTCCGGCGTCGAGCCCCTCTGGCTGTTTTTGGTCGCTTCATCACATTGTTGAGGCTGATTTTCGGCTTTTCGGCTGCTAGCTCTTTCTTTTTGCGGCGCTTGAGGGCGATTTTGGCTGCGGCGCAGATGTTCCATCCTGTGACTTTGAAAAAGACCGCCATCGCGACCGCTTGTATCCCGCGAACCTTGAGGTTTTTGTGGCGGCCCGGCGAAAAAAGAGGTATCTCCTTAGCCGGCGCACGCCCCGGGCCCCGGAAAACTGGGAAGAAATGCTGAAATTCGCCCGGGCCATCAAAGCCAGCAAGCCGGATAGCCGGCCCATCTTTCTTTCCGGAGGTTCCGCCGCCAGTTGGAACCGGATGAGTTTTCTTTGGTCGGCCGGCGGCGAAGCTGTGGTGGAAACCCAGCCCGGACAGTGGCGGGCAGCCTTTGACAGCCCCGCAGCAGTCTCGGCCTACCAATTTTACTATCAGCTTGTGGAGGCTGATCGGCTGGCGGAACCTACGGCGAAACTGAACAGCAAAAAACTGGTATGTTCTTCGGATACGTAGGCGACTCCGTTCGGATCGACCCGGAGAAATTTGGATTCGGACCGGTCCCCAGCGGCCCGACCGGAGAGCGGGGCGCCGAGATCAACGCCCAAATTCCGGGCATCTTCTCCGGCATCACTGATCCGGCTGTTCGGGATGCCGCCTGGAAATATATCAAATTCATCTCCAGCGAAGACGCCGAGCGCATTCGGATCGAAACCTTGGTCGAAATGGGACTCGCCGGTCAGGTCAACCCCATTTACCTGCGAAAATTCGGTTTCGATCAATATCTCCGCCTCCTCCCCCCCGATCTGGAAGATGCCTTCCAAGAAGCAGAGGAGTCGGGAAAACCTGAATCCTACGGCCGCAATTTCAATCTGGTCTACAACGAGATGACCTCCCCGCTGGATCAGATTCTTCTGAGCCCGGAAATTGCCGAACTCTGGCAGGCGGGCAAGTTAGACCAAGTTCGAGAAGTGATCGCAGGAATCTTAAAAACCGCCGTGATCTTTCTTTGGCGGGAGTTGTTCGCCGCTGACGGCATAATTAATGCCCGCCAGTTTCCAAACGCCTCCATCCTGAATCCCCCCCGCCGGAATCTCCCACGCTCAGCATGGCCTCATTTCCACCAATGGGATCGAAATTAGCGCTCAGGAGCGACCCTGGGTTTTGGGTGCCCATAACGGTATTTATGCCCCAGCGTTTCACCTGATCTGCCGCTCCGCACCTCCCACTCGACCCGCTCGCTCACTTCCGGCGGGCCGAAAACTTCCCAGGGGTTGTTGCAATGTGCGCCGTAAATTTGCTCAGCGGGCGGGTCGCAAAAACCCACAGCGCCAGCACGCACCAAATTCCCGCCTTCAGCAACTGCCCGGCCCAAGACTGAACCGTCGGGAAAAGCAAAGCGGTGGGAGAACCTCCGCTCAGGCTCGCTTTCTCGGTCCGGGAAGCGCTCCGCGCCGCCATCGGTGCCCAACGGCGCATTGATCACCCTCGCATCCCCCGCGACCTCGGAAGCCATCTTTCGCGGTTTTATCCAAGGGGGGGAGGCAGGCCATCCCGAATTGATTCGCCCAATGCTCAGCCTTCCTTGCGAGCATTCGCCCCGTCTTTGAAGGCGTCATCAAGATCGAGAAAGGGGACCACTCCACCGCCATTGAATCGAGGCAGGACACCATCCCACTTTTCGATGGTTCGAAGTTGAATCAGCTCCGGACTTTGCTTCAAAGCCTTGGCCTCCCGCTCGATGGCATCGGCGCGGGACTTTGATTTCGCCTCAATCGAATAGGCTTCCGCATCTGATGCCAATTGAATTTCCGCCGCGGCGGCTTCCGCCTGGGTCACGCGTTTGAGTTTTTCATTTTTGGCCTGCAGCGCCTGTTGTTCAGCTTGGACCTTGGCTTCGATCGCCCGGTTGAATTCTTCGGAAAAACTGAAATCGGTGATCGCGACGTTGGCGATTTGGATGCAATTCTCTAATTCCTTCTCTTTCAGGGTGGTGTTGATGTAGGTGATGAGGGCCTCTTGGATCTGTTGCTTGACCACCTCCCGCTTGGTGACGAGTTCCTCGGCCGTGAACTTAGCCGTGACCGCTTTGACGCATTCCTGAATCGCGGGTTCGACCAAAGTGGTGGAAATCTTCGGAAGGGTTCCAATCCGTTGGTAGGTGGTCGGAGCCAGGGCGCCATTGAGCGAGTATTGGGTCGTGACCTGAGTGGTGACCGTCTGGAGATCTCTCGAAGCCGCCGTCGCCTCAGCGTGCGAAGCGACCAGACGGATATCCATCAATTCCACTTGATCGAGAATCGGTTTCTTGAAGTGCAATCCCTCATCCAAAGGTTCGGTCTGCACCGCCCCCAGCGTCCGCAAGACCCCAACGTGCCCCGCATCGACGATCACCGTCATCCCTCCGACCAGCACGAGGGCGACAATAATCAGCAGAACAATGGGAACGAGGGCTTTGGAAATGGAATTCATGAAGGGATACCTTGTCAGAACATTCTCCAATGCCCACCGAAAAAAAAATTTCGGTTCAGTCCCGGTGTTCGAAGACCTCTTCGTGCCGATAGCGGACTTTGGCCAGAGCGGCGTTTTTGTCCCCCTCGGCCCGATGACCGGCGGCACAGGCGACGACGGTTTGAAATCCGGTTCCCGCCAACCCGAGCACCTCGTCATATCCCGCCGGATCCAGCCCTTCCATCGGGCAGGTATCCACGCCTAGGACTGCGGCGCTGGTCATGAAGTTTCCCAGAGCAATGTACACCTGGCGAATCGCCCATTCCCGGCGATCGAGGGGATAGGGCGGGTTTTCCAGAAATCCCGCCACCACTTTTCCATAGCCGGCATGGGACTCAACCGGGGTGCCATGAACCTCCGCCATCCTCGCCACAAAACGATCCACATCTGCGGTACTGAGAGGATGCTTGACCGCAAAAACCACCAACCGGGCAGCATCCACAACCTGCTTTTGATTCCATGACTTTGGCAACAAGGCCTCCCGCAGAGCCGGGTTCCCCACGACAATAAATTTCCATGGCTGCAGCCCAAAAGACGAGGGAGAAAGCCGGAGCGATTCCTCCAAGGTCTCCCAAATCTCGGCCAAAATCGGTCGTTGGGGATCAAATTGCTTGGTGGCGTAACGCCGATTTTGGGCGGCAATCAAGGCGGCGGGGTCAATGGCAGTCATAAAATATAGGGAGTTTCACCACAGAGGGTTCGGAGGAGACAGAGAAAAGAATCCGAAGGATTTGCGGAGAGTGGATAATTGTTCCAAGAAAATACCCAGAAGCGACTCATTTTCAATTTTTGTCACTCCGTGTTCCCCGAGCGCTCTCAACCTGCTCCCTGGGCAGGCGGGCGTTCCCAGGGGACGAGCCGCCCGCGCTCCCTGGATTTCACGAAAAAAGGAAGCAAATCCCGGCCGACCGTGAGATCGGACCGCGATGTTGCTTCCCTCTTCGTCGCGCTCTTGGGAGCGTGAACTCAGATCAACGGGAAATTATTTCACGTGACCCGAGACGAGCTTCGTCATCTCGAACATACTGACTTGTTTCTTGCCACCGAAGATGACTTTGAGGTTATCGTCGGCGTTGATCATGGTCCGTTTTTTGGGATCCTGCAGATCATGCTTTTTGATGTAATCCCAAAGATTCTTGGTCATCGTGCTGCGTGGGATTGGCTTTGACCCGACGATTTTGGCCAGCGCTTCATCAGGCTGGACAGGCTTCATCAGGGCGGGGTTGGCTTTGCGTTTTGGTTTGGCTGCTGCTGCTGCGGTTTTTTTTGTGGGCATAATCGGATCCTTTCAGAAAAAGTTTTTAAAAATTTGAAAATGACGGGGGTCGGTCAATGTTCGAACGGGCCTCAAGCCCAGGTGACTGCTCCTTTGGGTTCGCGAATGACAATTGCTTGAAGAAATTCCACCCCTTTGCGCAAGCCTTCGGCCGGGGTCATTAGGCTGTCTTCGTGTTCCATGGAGAGCGTGCCGTCATAGCCGCACATGCGCAGCGTACTGACAAATTCGGTCCAAAACGCATGCGAATGTCCATAACCGACGGTGCGGAAAATCCAGGACCGGTTTTTCTCGTCGCCGTAATGTTTCGTATCAAGGTAGCCATTGACGTTGGCATTGACGGGATAGAGGGAGGTGTCCTTGGCATGGACATGATGGATGGCGCCTTCCAAGGCTCGTACCGATTGGATCGGATCGATCCCCTGCCAGAAAAAATGGCTAGGGTCGAGGTTCGCTCCGATCGTAGGACCGCAAGCCTTGCGCATCCGCAACATTGTCTCCGGATTGTAAACAAGGAAACCGGGATGGGGCTCGAAAGCAATTTTTACGTAGCGTTCCTTGGCGAAAGCGGCCTGCTTTTTCCAGTAGGGAATGGCCACCTTGTTCCACTGCCAATCGAGAATGCTGAGATAATCGGGAGGCCAGGGACAGGTCACCCAATTGGGAAACTTCGCACCGCTGTGATCGCCGGGGCATCCCGAAAACGTCGTCACCACCGGTACACCCAGAGTCGCCGCGAGGCGGACGGTATCTTGAAAAACCTTGTGATGGCTCGAGGCAATTTTTTTGTCCGGATGGAGCGGATTGCCATGACACGAGAGCGAGCTGATTTCCAGTCCGCTGCCGCTGATGATATCCCGGAAGCGATCCAACTTCGCCTTGCTGCCCAGCAACTCGACCGGCTTGCAATGGGCATTGCCCGGGTAGGCTCCGGTTCCCAGTTCCACCGTATCACAGCCGAGCCCGGCAATGTGCTCTAGGGCCTTGGGAAGGGAAATAGAACTGAGGATCGCAGAAAAAACGCCAACTTTCATTCGAACAAAAAAGAGATGATGGAACGGCTTATGGCACGTTCCGCTCCGGGCGTCCACCCCGATTTTATCCTTATTTTCCTAGGTGAGGACGATGCCAACCGGACAATGATCGCTCCCGGTCACCTGCGGCCAGATGAAAGCTTCCTGCAAAGCCGTCCGCAAAGCGGGCGAAATGCAGCAATAGTCGATCCGCCATCCTATGTTCCTGGCGCGCGCATTGTTCTGGTAACTCCACCAGGTGTAGTGGCCTCCTCCGGCCTCAAATTCCCGAAAAGTATCGAGGAATCCAGCGGCCAGAAAACACCCGAAGTCGGCCCGTTCCTCCGGCGTGAAGCCTGCATTGCCGAGATTGCCCTGCGGGCGGGCCAGATCAATTTCCGTGTGGGCGACATTGAGATCGCCACAGAAAACGACCGGCTTCTTTTTTTCCAAGTCCCGAAGGAATTTGAGAAAATCCGGCCCCCAGGATTCCACCCGGTAGGCGAGGCGGCTGAGTTCCCGCTTCGAGTTGGGCACATAGACATTGACCACGAAAAAGTCCTCATACTCGGCGGTGAGGACCCGCCCCTCCTGATCATGTTCCTCCCGGCCGATTCCATATTGGACGCTGAGCGGTTCCGTCCGGGTGAAGATCGCCGTCCCGGAATAGCCGGGGCGCGTGGCGGAATTCCAAAGCACCGAATAACCAGGAAACTCCGCGTGGACTTGTTCGGCCCGGGCTTTGATTTCCTGCACGCAGACAACATCCGCGTCCGCTTCGAGAAGAAAATCCTGAAAGCCCTTGCCGAGGACGGAGCGGATGCCATTGACGTTCCAAGAGATGATTTTCATGAGTATTAAATAACGTGAGCGCTTTTCCTTCAATTTTGATTTCCGCCGCAATGAGGAGCCTGGAGGAAGGCCGCCGCGTCCTACCCGCACAGGAGTGAGAAATTTCTGCCTCTTGCAAGACGGCGGCCACGTTTGTATAATCAACCTTCTCAAGCAAGGAAAAGACATCATGCCCAAACTCGTACTCCTCCGCCACGGCGAAAGCACTTGGAACAAAGAAAACCGCTTCACTGGCTGGACCGACGTGGACCTGACGCCCAAAGGGGTCGAAGAGGCCAAGACCGCCGGCCGCCTCCTCAAGGAAGAAGGTTTCCAGTTTGACCTCGCCCACGTCTCCGTCCTCCGTCGGGCCTTGAATACCCTTTGGCACGCCTTGGACGAGATGGATGCCCTCTGGATTCCGATGGAAAAATCTTGGCGCCTCAACGAACGGCATTATGGAGCCCTCCAAGGCCTCAATAAAGCGGAGACCGCAGCCAAATACGGCAACGAACAAGTTCTTGTCTGGCGACGCAGCTACGACGTTCCTCCTCCCGAGCTAGAACCATCTGACGACCGCTGGCCCGGCCATGACCCCCGTTACGCCGCCGTCGCCAAGGAAGACCTCCCCGTGGCCGAATGTCTGGCGGACACCGTGAACCGCTTCCTCCCCCTTTGGCATGAGACCATCGCCCCGCAGGTGGCCTCCGGAAAAAACGTCATCATTGTCGCCCACGGCAACAGCCTCCGCGCCCTCGTCAAATACCTGGACGTCGTCTCCGAGGAAGACATCATCAACCTCAATATCCCCACCGGGGTCCCCCTCGTCTATGAACTCGACGCGGACCTAAAACCCGTCAGCCACCGCTACCTCGGTGACCAAGCCGCCATCGCCGCCGCCATGGAAGCCGTTGCCAGCCAGGGCCAAGCCAAATAACCGACGCTTTGCTTGAAGATCGAACATCGAACGTTCAATATCACCCCTCGAAGTTTTGAGACGCAGTCTTTCTAAGAATCTCCAATCTCCAATCTCCAATCTCTAATCTCCAACCCCCAGCCCCTGAACCCATTATGAATCGCGAAAAAATGCTCGAAGGCCTCAACTCGGAGGCGCTCTGGGACGTCATCATCATTGGCGGCGGAGCCACCGGCCTTGGTGTCGCTGTGGATGCCGCCAGCCGGGGACTAAAAACCCTCCTCCTCGAAGCCCACGACTTTGCCAAAGGCACCTCCAGCCGAAGCACCAAGCTGGTCCACGGCGGCGTTCGTTATCTGGAACAAGGCGACATTCCCCTGGTACTCGAAGCCTTGCGGGAACGCGGCCTCCTTCACCGCAACGCACCCCACGTCGTCCACCATCTCTCCTTCATCGTCCCCCGCTACAAATGGTGGGAAGGTCCCTTCTTCGGCATCGGCATGAAGGTCTATGATGCCCTCGCCGGAAAACTCAATCTCGCGCCCTCGAAAATTCTCAGCCGGGAGGAAACCCTCCGGCGTATTCCTAACATCGAACCGGAAAATCTCCTCGGCGGAGTCGAATACTTCGACGGACAATTCGATGACGCCCGCCTCGCCACCACCTTGGCGCAAACCGCCGCCGACCACGACGGCGTCCTGCTCAACTACTTCCGCGTCACCGGCCTGGCCAAAACCGACGGAATGACTTCGGGACTCACCTGTTGCGACGAGGAAACCGGGACCACCTACGATCTCAAAGCCCGCGTCGTTATCAATGCCACCGGAATTTTTGCCGATGCGATTCGTCTCATGGACGAACCCACCGCCCCCCGTGCGGTGCAACCCAGTCAAGGAGTGCATCTGGTTTTTGACCGCAGTTTCCTTCAGGGCGAATCCGCCATCATGGTCCCCCACACAGACGACGGACGGGTGCTTTTCGTCATCCCCTGGCACGATAAAGTCCTCGTCGGCACCACCGACACCGCGATGGACACCGCCGAACTCGAGCCCCGCGCCCTCGACGAAGAGGTGGGCTTCATCCTCCGCAACGCCGCCCGTTATTTGGCCCGCGATCCCGAAAAAAAAGACATCCTCAGCGTCTTTGCCGGTCAAAGACCTCTCGTGCGCAAGCCCGGAAAGGGCGGCAGCGCCACCAAAACCATTTCCCGGAACCATGAGGTTCTCGTCTCCGATTCCGGACTCGTCACCATCGTGGGCGGCAAATGGACTACCTATCGCAAGATGGCGGAGGACACCCTCAACCACGCCACCCTCATTGGAGGTCTCGCCGAAACATCCTGCGCCACGGAAAATCTCAAACTTCACGGCTACCGGGATGCGACCGAGCCGGCTCTCCCCCCCGCCTACGCCGTTTATGGCTCCGACGCCGAGGAACTGGCCAAACTCCCCGAAGCCCATACGTCGCTCCATCCCCGTCTGCCCTACACCAATGCCAATGTCATCTGGGCCGTCCGCCACGAGATGGCCCGCTCGGTGGAAGACGTTCTCTCCCGCCGGACCCGCGCCTTGTTATTAGATGCCCGAGCCGCCTTGGAATCCGCTCCCAAAGTTGCCGCCCTCATGGCCGCCGAGTTGGACCGGGACGAGGCTTGGCAAACCGCCCAGGTCGCGGAATTCATCACCCTCGCCCGCGGTTATTTGCCCTGCTAAGGCGCTGTAAATAAACGCCTTTTTCGATATTGGCTGGGTGAACTGTCGTAGGCCTGACGAAAGGCGCGGCTGAAGGCAAAAAGCGATTCGTATCCACACCGAACGGATACTTCCTCAATCCGCAGACGCGTGTCGTGGAGTAATTCGCAGGCGAAATTTAAACGAATCTCCCGCACATGTCGGCCAATTGATTGCCCCGTAGCCGACCGAAAACGACTCCGCAGAGAACTGGCCGAAACTCCCAAAGAGACCGCTATTTCCTGGAGGGTCAGAGCCCGTTCCCGGTTGGCAAAGACCAGTCGGTTGACGCTCTCGACAAGCTTCGCATCCGGATCCCTCATGGGCGACTTCGAAGCCACCGGCCCGGCGAAGCCAGCCCGCCCCATCTCGTGCAGCCAAAGCCCCAAATGCAAAGGCAGGGTGTCCCGCCGATCCTCCCGCCAGCCGCGGAGCAAATTGTTTAAATGACTCTTCGCCTTGGAATCGAGCTTCCACGCCCCCAGGTCCCGCAGCCGATCCAGCCGGTCATCGGAGCGATGCTCAAAGGAAATAAACAGCCACTCCAACGACGAGGGGGTGAGCTCAAGATAACAATGCGACTGAAAGGGAAAGATCAAGAGCCCCTCTCCGACCCGCAACGGATGAACCTCCCTTTCCACCGCCACTTTGCCCGTTCCCTGCAAACTCACGATCAAAACATAGCGGTGGTGTTGGCTGGGAGAGTGTCCCATCAAATGCGCCGCAGCGTGCCGGGAAAAGAGCAAGATGTTGGCGGGACAGAGCGGCGGCCGCTCCGGACCACCCTGCCAGTAACTGACAGGTTCGGGAAGACGACGGGACCATCGAAGCATCTCTCCCTCACCGGATCGGCCCTTATGCGCCCCAATCAACTCCCCGTTTATCATAATTGTTAAATGTTATGTCATTTATGAGATAGATTAACAAATTCAATATCGAATAAAACATCGGCATGAGCACAACAAAACCAAAAGTTCGTCTGGGATTGATGGGGTCGGGAGGACGGCTCCGAGGCGTTGCCGCCCTTCTGCTGGAAGCCGCGGAGGGCCAAATTGAAGTGGCGGCCATGTATGATCCCGATCCCGGCTCCCAGGCCAGCACCCACACCAAATTCGGATCCCAAGTGATCAATTGCGCGACGGAAGAAGAACTCGCCCATCATTCCTCGGTGGACTGGGTCTTTATCGGATCTCCCAACGGCGACCACGCTCGCCAATCGGTTCTGGCCCTGCGAGCAGGAAAAAATGTCTTTTGTGAAAAACCACTCGCCATCCATCTCGACGATTGCCGACTCGTGAGGGACGCGGTGCGGGAAACCGGACGCACCTTTGCCTTTGGCCTCGTGCTGCGATATTCCCCGCACTATCAGAAAATCCGCGAAGTCGTCCAATCCGGAGCCCTCGGAGACCTCATTTCCTTCGAATTCAATGAAACCCTCGCCTTCAATCACGGAGGATACATCTTCGGAAACTGGCGCCGCCACCGCGAACTCGCCGGCTCCCATCTTCTGGAGAAATGTTGTCACGACCTCGACCTGGCCAACTGGATCACCGGCAGTCGCCCCCGACGGGCGGCCAGCTTTGGCGGTCGAAATTTCTTCCTCCCGGCCAACGAAAAACAGATCGCTCGAATCGGTCCCAATGCCGAAGGAAAACCAGCCTATCAAACCTGGCCCGACCCTCATGGAGTCAATCCCTTCACCGGAGGAGCTGATATTGTGGACAACCAGATCGCCATTCTTGAGTATGAAAACGGCGTCCGAGGCACCTTTCACACCAACTGCAATGCGGGCATCCCCGAGCGACGTTTTTACCTTTGCGGCACCGAGGGAAGCCTCCGTGGTGACGCCTATTCCGGACAGGTTGAATGGAAGCGCATCGGCCACGACACTACGATGGAAACCTTCCAGACCACCGACGGCCACTCTCACGCTGGTGGGGATACGGTCATGGCCCAAGGATTGGCCAATACCCTGCTCCGAGACGAGCCGCCCCTGGCCTCCGTCGAAGACGGCGTCCTCGCCTGCATCACTGCCGCGGGCATCGATCAAGCCATGGATCTTAGCGAGATCACCGAATACCAAGGCCTCTACCAAAAATATCTCGATCCGCAGTAGGCGGATATTTTCGCGCCAACGCCAACTTTCGGTTTTTCAATCTCTCCAGAACGCCTTCTTTCAAAACCCTGACTTCTGTTCAGATAATACCTGAGCAGTTACGAAAAATTTTTGGAGGGGTGATAATAGATAAAGACGTACGGGATGCGCCCCTCCCCCTGGGACGGGCGTGGTGGGGGGTGACACACACACGTGTTCGTCTTCACCTTCGGAGGAGCTGTGGAGACGGATACTGTCATACTAACACTGCCCGTCCCTGCCGCATACCTGTCACTGAACAACCGTCAGCCTCGATGATATTCGGGGGGCGGGCTGATGGTAAGAGGCATAACACCCGGCGTTTCTTTGCCCGGCAACCCGCCGACCGGCTGGGCAGGCGGGTCTTTGTACGTTCCAACACTGTAATCCTTTGACCGCGCTTCCCAGTCGCCGGTGTGTCTTAGGGACTCTCATGCTGTCTTTCTAAATTCGCCGGGCACTATCACTCCCGGCTTGGCGGGTTCCGGGGCAATGCTCCAATATGTTTCGGCGTCTTCCGGCGCCACAAGTTTACGGTAAGTAGAGAAGAGAAGCTTGGTGTTTGGGTGGCCGAGCTCCAACGCGGTCTTGGCGGCGTCGTTTGTCGACGCGAGACGATAGGACGCAAAGGAGTGCCGCAAACCATTACCCGGTGCTGTGGTTAGCTCAACCCGTGCGGCTTTTTCTCCTTCGGTCTCTGTGCCCGGTCTGCCGAAACCGGCAATCCGCAAGGCCGGAGCCGCCAAGTCATACATGTGGCGGCGGGAAAAGGGGAGGATCTTCCCCTTTCGGTCCGCATAGGGGAGGAGAAATTCCCGGAGGTTTGGAAGGAGCGGCACAATCCGGCGCTTTGCGCTCTTTGTCTTCTCCGCAGGGGGCAAGATCATGTTGCGAGAGAAGTCTATTTCCTCCCATGTGAGGCGTTGAATCTCCGATGATCGCAGTCCAGCAAAAGCCCCCAGCGCAAAGAACGGAAGAATTTCCTCGCCTGCCGCTTGAAGGATCGTTGCAACCTGAGTCGGGGTGAAAATGCTGGGAGCGGACTCCTTCATCTTGGGGGTAGTGACTTTCTTGGCGGGATTCTCGTTCGCGTAGCCCATCGCGACCGCATAGGTGAAGAACGCTCGAACGACGCGGTGGAAATTGATCGTGGAAAGTGGGCTGTACTTTGCTCCTTTCCTGGCCGGCTTCAAGTTGGCAAGCCACTGAGCAAGCTCGCGGGTGGTGATTTCGCTTGTGAGAGTGTCACCGAAATCCTCGTTGAACCGCCCGAGACGGCTTTTCAAATCTTCAATGTGCCGGACGCTGCGGAGATTGACGTCCCGGTCTTTGATATATTCCTCCGTGACCTCGCGAACGGGCTTGCTCTTCTGTCTGCGGTCCATCGCGGCCCGGTAGAACTTCGCGACCTCTTCCAACGTCACCCCGTGACCCTGTAGCAAATCGAATGCCCGCAAAGCGTCCTCATGCAAATGGCCGGGGATGTTTCTCGCCCGGTCGCCCAGGTTGCGGACCTTCGCCAATTCATCGGCAACGAATTCCAGCGCCTTTTGCTCTGTCGGGAAAAACTTGCGGACCCGCTTCCCCCCGCGATATAGTCCCCGAATCTTCCAGCGGGACACGCCGCGAATAGTTTCTTTAACAGCTTCAAGTGAATGTGACCGTTTCCGCTTTAGAGTGTAGATTGCTCCAGATGACACAGGAGATCTCTAGCTTAAATGGCAGCATACCGGCAACACATTCTTTATTTTAAAATTAATTTTCGCTATAATTAGCTGGTAATAAGCATTTTGGAGGGGTGGTAGAGTGGTCTATTGCACCGGTCTTGAAAACCGGAGAGGCGCAAGCCTCCGTGGGTTCGAATCCCACCCCCTCCGCCATGGCTTCAAATCACCCGCAAACCCTGATAGATATAGGACGTTGTGTTTTTGAGTTTGGGTCAAAAAGAGATTTTTTAGGGGCACCTGTCCCAAAACTGTCCTTTTTTCAAAAGAGAAAGGACAATCCGCCAGTAGGATTTCATCAGGAGGTCACTGCCCCCTCACTGTTATCTTACGGTGGGCCGGGATTCTGGGATAATTGAGAATACAACCCAAAATCCACCCGTGAAAGAGAGATACCGACTCCACCGCCGCGCCAGCGGCAGTCCGAGGCTGATCCAGCCATGTCTATTTCCCCCGATTTTTGGGTCAAATCCGCTGCCACCCTGCTGCCATCCGCTGCCATTTTTAGGGGTGTTTTCATGCATTTCAGTGCATTTAAGCGCACGAACGAGAGAGAGGATGAAAAGCCCGCCGAGCCTGTATCCATGCGACTCTAGAGGGAAAAGTAATGGTGCGCGATACAGGGTTCGAACCTGTGACCCCCTCCGTGTCAGGGAGGTGCTCTACCACTGAGCTAACCGCGCTGAAGTCTTCGTTCCGATTGGAAACGGACCGGCAATCTAAGATGTTCCTGACCGCCCGGCAACTGTTTTATGACGGCTATCAAGGGATTTTTTGGCGGGCCTCACTCAACAATACCGCCCGACTTTCTTCCGAATATCCGCAGCGAACTTCTCCACCAGTTCCAGCGTAAACGCCAGCGGGTCAAGACTATCTTTGATAATCAGAGGGGTCATTTCCATGGCATAGGTGACCCGGACTTCGCCGTCCGGCCCGTAGGGATCGTCGAGGGTCGCGTTGGCAGCCCGGCGCCCGTCGATGGCAAGATCATAGCGTTTGCCTCCGGCGATTTGGGATTGGAAGACTCTGGCAAGTTCCGTCGCGAGTTCGGGACGGGCGGAGACGTTGAGGCGGACCTTATTTTCGCTCGGAAGCCAATCGAGGTCCCGCCAGCCTTCAAAACCAAGCAAGCGTTTGGGGCGACGATCGGCAGGAAGCTCACGGATGGCCGCAATCACGTTCATGACCACGGCGATGTGGGTCTCGTGTTTGTCGGCTAGGGCATGGGTGTAGACGATCTCCGGCTGGATGACGTCGAGCAGCTCGCGCAATTCTTTTCGCGGATCGGGGTTCGCCGGGTTCCGGATCTGGGAACTGGGATAGCCCAATTGCACCATGGCTCCGTACTGCCCGATGCGGGCGGCGGAATTTTGTTCTTCAACCCGGACGGCCTGCATTTGCTCATCGCTATATTCGGCGTAGGGCCCGGTGCGGGAACTGCCCCCTCCATCGGTGCAGATAATGCCTCCGAACCACTGATCTGCCCGGTCCCAACATTCCAAAATGCCGTGCAAGGCATGAAATTCCAAATCGTCCTGGTGAGCCCCGATGCCCAGATGGGTTACGCGGGAGAGGGCCTCGGGGCCGAGGGTCCCGTCGGGTACATAGAGGCGTTGATCGTTAAAATCCATGGAGTTTTCATAGACAGCGAGCCTCCTTCCTTCCAACAAAATGTGAAATCCTCCCTACGGGAGCGGGGCCAATTGACGCCCTAGACTTGCTCCCAAGCCGATTTCCCCCGACACTGGCCGCCGCATGCACGCTCTGGACATTTTTCAAAAACACCCGACCACCTTTTCATTCGAGTTTTTCCCACCCAAAACTCCGGAATCCGCAGAGAACCTCTACGAGGCCATTCGCGAACTGGAATCCTACCAACCTCATTTTGTCAGTGTGACCTACGGGGCTGGGGGTTCGACCCGGGAAATGACCAATGATCTCGTCGTCCGGATCAAGGAAACGACCTCGCTCAACCCCATCCCTCACCTCACCTGTGTCTGCCACAAGGAAGAGGAGATTCATGCCATCCTCGAGCGTTACGCCAAGGCCGGAGTGAGCAATATTCTCGCCCTCGGAGGAGATGCCCCCAAGGGGACTCCCTATCGCAAGGAGGACGACGACTTCCAACACGCCGCCGATCTGGTGAAATACATCCGGCGTTTTAATGACAGCGGCGTCCACCCGGACAAGCGTGGCTTCGGCATTAGTGTCGCGGGATTTCCCGAGGGTCATCCCGGCACGCCCAATCGCCTCAAGGAAATGGATTACCTCAAAGCCAAGGTCGATGCCGGGGCTGACTATATCGTCACCCAGCTCTTTTTCGACAACCGGGACTTCCTCGATTTCCGCGATCGCTGCGAACTCGCTGGGATCAGCGTCCCCATTATCGCCGGAATCATGCCGGCGACGTCCCTCTCAGGCATGAAAAGGATGGCGGAACTGGCCGCCGGAGCCCGCTTCCCGGCCCGTCTCCTTCGTTCGCTCCAACGCTGTGGAGATGACACCGAAGCCATGACCCAAGTCGGGATCCATCATGCCTCGGAGCAATGCCATGACCTCTTGGAAAACCGGGTGCGGGGGATTCATTTTTACACCCTCAATCGTTCCGACGCCACCAAGCAGATCTTCCGCAGTCTGGGCATCAGCGACACTAAGTTTGTCGAGCCGGTCGCTGCGTAGGGGCAACAATTCAGACAGGATAAAGCACGCCCGCGGCAAGGGGGATCCCGAAGGCATTGTCGCCAAAAGCAAAAAAGAGGTTTTGCCGGGTGTTCCGCATCACCGCCCGGCTCAGTGCAATGGAACTGGCGATCCCCGCGAAGTCGCCCTTCACCAGGGTGGTCCCGGCGCTTTCCATGGCGACGGCGGTGCCCATGGCAATGCCGACATCGGCCCCGACGTCCTTTCCAAAAATTCATCTCAACCCGAGGGAATGTTTTTCTTCAGAGGACTGTCCTTGTCGCTCCCCCTTCCCTACGATCTCCCTCCATGCCGGACCACGTTTTCCTCCCTGAATCCGAACCTCTCGTGCGCAAGACCGCCCGATGGTTGGCCGGTCTCTCATCCTCCCGACCCCTCGATCTGAGCACCTGTCTGGTTGTCTTGCCCACAGCGGGTGCGGCGCGGCGCCTTCGGGTGGAATTGCTCGCCGGCTCCGCCGACACCGGCGTCCTCCCACCGCTGATGACCACCCCGATGGGACTTCTCTCCCTGGCGGCGGAAGCCAATGAGGCCAACGAAAGCGAGTCCACCACCGTGGCCTCTCGACCGGATTCCCTCCGGGCGTGGGCCGACGTCATCGCAAATTCCTCGGCGGAGAAATATCCCCTCCTTCTCGGAGGATTCCCCGATCCCGCTGCGGTGGCCTTTCGGGTCGGGGAGTCGCTGGCGGCGGTCTGTGCCGTCCTGGCCGAAGCGGGACTGACCCCGTCCTCGCCCGAGCTTCTCCGCGCCAGCCCCTTGGACGAAGACCGCTGGCGGGAAATGGAAAACCTCTACCGCCGCCAGCGCAAAATCCTTCAGGCCGCGGGACTGCGCGAGGCCCAAGCCGTCCACATTGCAACCGCCCAGGCCGGCACCACGCCGCCAAAGATCAGCCGAATCATTGTCGCAGGAGTCTCCGATTTGAGCCCCCTGGTGGTGCAATACCTCACGGCCGTTCCGCTTCCTGTCACTTTGCTCACCGATGCCGCCGGGTGCGATGAGGACGCCAAATTCGATTCTTGGGGCCGCCCCGATCCGGAGTATTGGACCCAGCATATTCTTCCGCCCCTCAGCCCACTTTTTCTCTCGGATCCCACTTCAGAATCCCTCGCCATAGCCGATCGCCTGGGACCCGCCGCCCTCTGCGTGGCCGATCCAACTTTGGTCTCCCATTTCCAGCGGACTCTGGCGATTGGCGACCGGGTGGCCTTCGATCCCTCGGGCACCCCACTGGCCCAATTCGAACCGGCTGCGCTCGCCAGTCTCTGGATGGTCTTCTCCCGCTCGGAGAACCTGACCACCCTGCGAACCTTGTTGGAACACCCCATGTTCCTAAAGGCCTTTTGCCACGAGGCCCGCCTCCCTCCGGACGAGGCCTTCAAGGCCCTCGACCACCTGACCACCGTGGATCTCGTGACCACACTCTCCGAGGCGACCGACACCCTCCGCTCGGCAGATGCGGTCAACAAATTCGACCCCAGGCGTCGTCTCCTCACCACCGCCCGGCAATGGCATTCGCGGTTTGATCCGAATGCGTCGCTCGAAGCGTTGTTGAATTTATTAATTGCCGTGTACCAAGATGAAGAAGTCGCTCCGGATTCCTCCGAAGCGGCTGCGCTCTCCGGCGTCGGCACCGTGCTGCGTTCCCTTCTCGAGTCGCCCTTGGACCCCGACTCGGCCGGGGAAGAAATCCTCGCCGCCGAGTTGGCTGGCACGCCGGTGTATGAGACCCACCCGGAAGGTGCCATCGAGCTGCATGGTTGGTTGGAAGCTCCCTGGCTCCCGCACACCGCGCTCGTCATCAGCGGTTGCACCGAGGGGGCGCTTCCCGCCCAGGTAAATAGCCATCCTTTTTTGCCGGACAGTCTCCGGGTGACGCTGGGACTTTCCGGCAATGCGGGCCGACTGGCCCGGGACATCCACCAACTCCACACCCTCCTGGCCGCCCGTCCCGAAGGGTCGGTCCAACTCACCCTCAGCCGGACCAGTGTGGACCGAGAACCCACCCGCCCCTCGCGTCTGCTCTTCCGCTGCCCGGATGCGGACCTGCCCGCTCGCGTCGGACAACTCTTCGGCCCTCCGCTCTCGCTCCAGCGAACGCCGGCTCGGATTCCCGCCTGGCAATTTCACGTGCCTCAAGGCCCCCCGCGCGAACGACTCAGCGTCACCGCCTACGCCGACTACCTGGATTGTCCGATGCGGTTTTATTTCAATCGCACCCTCAGGATGGAAGCCTTCGACCCGGAGAAATCCGAACTCGATGCCCGCGAATACGGCGAGATCCTCCACCTCGCCCTTGAGGCCTTTTCCATCGATCCCGCCGTGCGCGACAGCACCGAGGAAGGCCCGATTACCAACTACGTCCTCGAGGCGCTCGATGCAGAACTGAGGAAAAAATTCGGCCCCCGACAGTCTCTTCCGGTCCGGGTGCAGCGGGAAAGCCTCCGCGCCCGCCTGCGACAATTTGCCATCCTCCAAGCCCGGGAACGAGCCGAGGGCTGGCGCATCGTCGAGGCGGAGTTAGAATTCCTTCCCGACGCGACCCTCAACCTTGCCGGGATGCCTTTGACCGGAAAAATCGACCGAGTGGAGGTCAATGATCACACGGGCGAACGCCGGATCCTCGACTACAAAACCTACCAGAGCATCGATAAAAAACTTCCCCAGGACACCCATTTTGCCACCTTGAGCGAATCCGAACCGGACTTCCCCGAAGCCGAATTCCTCTGGAAAAATAAACTCCGGCGCTGGACCCAGCTCCAACTCCCCCTTTATCGCGCTCTGGCCAAATTCCGCTGGCCCGACGACCCCAACCCGGCCCGAATCGGCTACTTCCTCCTCCCGGAAAAAACCGAAGACACCAGCATCCACGAGTTCCCCGACGACGAGGAACTCCTTGCTTCCGCGATGGCTTGCGCCGAAGCCATCGCCGACCGCGTCCGGCGGGGCATCTACTGGCCGCCCCGAAAACCCACATACGAAAACTACGCCGAGCTTTTCCTCAACCGGGATCCAGCCGACGCCCTCGATCCGGAGTCGATTCGTTTTCTGCAAGGCCCTCAACCATGACCCCGCTCAAACACCAGCGCCTCATCGCCAACGCGGGCTCAGGAAAAACCTATCGCCTCGTCACCCGCTATCTCGAGTTGCTCAAACTCGAAGTGGCGCCCGAGCGCATCATCGCCCTCACCTTCACCCGCAAGGCGGCGGCGGAATTCATGGACCGGATCTTCGAGCGTCTGCTGCAGGGCCTGACCGGCGGCGACCTCCAGTCGGGGCTCACCGCGACCGAATGCGGCACCCTCCTCCGCCGACTGATCAACAGCCTTCCCCGGCTGGCCCTCGGCACCCTCGACAGTTTTCTCGGCCGGATGGTCCGGGCCTTTCCCTTCGAGTGTGGGCTCGCCGGCGACCTCACTCTGATGGATGGCCATGGGCTCGAGCTTGCCCGCCGCGACGCCCTCGAGGCTCTCTTTCGCGACCAAACAAAGACGAAGGCCTTTCAGGAATTTCTCGAACTCATCCGCCAGCAAAACCGCAACAGCGACAAACGCAATGTGACCGAGACGCTGCAACGCGAGATCAATTCTCTCCATGAGACTTTTCTCCTCACCGCTCCCGAGCGCCGCTGGGGTGATCCCACCACGATTTGGCCGCAGGGATGCGCCATTCTCGATGCCGGAGACCTTCCGCCCCTGGTCGAAGGTTTTGCCCAGGCCCTGGCAGCCCACCATCCCGAGATGGAGGACAAATTCGTCCCCCATTGGGAGGCCTTGCTGACCTCCCTCCGCACGATTCGTCCGGGATCAGCGATTGCCGACCGGGTGCTCAAGTTTGCCCGCAAGGCCATCGATCCGCCCTCGCCGGCCAAAGAGCCGACGGCCTTTTACCTTACCATTTTCGGAAACAAACGTTTTCTTTTTCCTCAAACCCGCCGCGACCTGGTGGAGGCTCTCGGACTCGCCATTCTCCGCCAAGAAGTGGAAGGACGATTGCTTCGCTCCCGAGCGCTTTATGACCTCCTCGCAGCTTTCGAAACCCGCTATCGAAAACTCGTCCGCCAATCCGGTCGCCTCACTTTTGCCGACATCACCGGACTGCTTGCGGCCGCGGAAGGAGCCACCTGGGGCGGAAACGAAACCCATCGGGTCATTGACCGGAACCAACTGAATTTTCGCCTCGACGCCACCTACGACCATTGGCTCTTTGATGAGTTCCAAGACACCAGCCGCCTGCAATGGCATGCGCTAAAAAATCTCGTCGATGAAGTCGTCCAAAGCGATTCCGGGCAGCGGTCGTTTTTTTACGTCGGCGACACCAAGCAAGCGATTTACACGTGGCGCGGCGGCGACCCTTGGCTCTTCGACGAAATTGCCGATCACTATAATGCCTCTGGCACCTCGCGCATCGATACCAGCGAGTCGCTCGATATTTCCCGCCGCTCGGCCCCCGAGATCCTCGACTGCGTCAACCTCCTCTTCGATCCCCCTCGGCTCACCCTCTTGCAAGAAGAAATGGGATTTCCAGATGAAACTCTCACCCGGTGGGCCTCCGCTTGGCGAACCCACCTTCCCGACGACCGCCATCTCCCCGGGCAGGGCTGCGTTCATTGGCAGACTTTTCCCGATGGCGACGAAAGCAAACGCGCCACCCTCGATGAAGCCACCGCCCGACTCATCGCTGAGATCGACCCACTGGCCAAGGGACTCACTTGTGCCGTACTCGTCCAGACCAACGCCACCGCCGCTTCGGTCATCGAAGCCCTCCGTGGGGCCGGCCTGGAGGCCCGCTCGGAAGGCAACTTCAACCCCTGCACCGACAACGAAGCCGGCATGGCCATGATCTCGCTCTTGCGGGCCCTCGCCCACCCCAGCGACTCCTGGTCACTCCAACACCTGCGGATGACGCCTTTGACTTCATTAATCGGAGAAGATTTTTCCGCCTTCCGCGTCGAGGCTCTCACCCGTCTCCGGAACGAAGGATTCGCCAACGCCATCTCCGCCTGGTTCGAATCCCTTCCCCTCGCCGACAATCCCTTTGCCCGCCACCGTGCGGCGACCTTTGTCCGATCGGTGGCAGCCTTCGAAGCTGGCCGCTGCGGAGCCTCGCTCGATGAATTAATCGCCACGCTCCAAAACCAAAGCGCTGTTGACGAACCCGCCGGGGGCGCCATCCGCGTTCTCACCATCCATGCCTCCAAGGGACTCGACTTCGACATGGTCGTCCTCCCCGAACTCGACACTTCCACCCTCGCATCGGCCCGGACCGACGCTTCCATTTATCTCCACCTCCCCGGAGAATCCGAAGGCCAATGGGGCATGGACCTTCCCTCGGAGGAAATTTGCCAACTCGACCCCACCTTAGCCGCGGCCGCCACCAAACGACTCGTCGAAGGCAGTTATGAAAAACTCTGCCTCTACTATGTCGCGCTGACCCGGGCCAAGTCCGGCCTTTATCTCCTCAGCCGGGAACTCAAACCCGATTCGAAAGACAAAAAATTCAACGCCCTTCTCCACAAGTTGCTTCCGCAGGAGGCCAATGTCTATTTGGCCGGAAATCCCAACTGGCACCAAGACCGCGCCGCCCAACCCGCGCCGCCACCTCCGCAAATCCTCCCTCTGGCCGGAGCCGCTCCCACTGAACGGATTCCCACCGCACCGACAGAATTTTCCTCCAAGACCCGCACCCCCGCCCGGCTATGTCTCATTCCCCGGGCGGCTCGCACTGCCGGCACCGAGGTGCACGGAGCCCTGGCCAGGATCGCCTGGCTCGACGACGGCCCACCCAGCACAGCCCCCTTCAGCCCCGAAGCCAATGCGATGGTCGCGACCTTTTGGGCCTCCGAGTTGGCCCAAGCCCTTTTCACCCCGCCAGCCATTCCCTTCACGTTGTGGCGGGAACAACCCTTCGACGTCCTCCTCGATGACCAGTGGGTCAGCGGGGTCTTCGACCGGGTGATCCTCATGGACACGGGGGCAGAGATCATAGATTTCAAAACCGATGAAGCCGACGACGTGGACCGACATCGCCACCAAATGACGCAATACCGTCGCTGCCTCGCCGCCCTCACCGGACGGGATCCCCTGACCATCACCGCCTCCTTAGTTTTTCTCCGAAGCGGAAAGAAAATCTCCCTCCCGCTGGAGGACTGAGGCTCCCCACGCAAACCACCAGTCCAGTTTGGATGCCACCCCAATTCTCGACGAGATGCCGGATTTGGAATCAGACGACCTGAAGGCCTGCGTGATATTCGCCCTCATCCCTGACCTTGTATCTTGTCGCGCGGCCTTCGCCCAGACGCTCCAACCTTTTCAGATCGCGGAGTTTTTTGATGATGGATTCCACCGTTCTTGCCGGAAACTCCAACGCCTCCATCGCGGACTTTCGGGTAAACTCCCGTTCCGGCAACCCTGTCGCCCAGCGCCAAAGTTCGAGCTGCTTTTCAGAAAGCAAATACTCAAAATGGTCGCCTTCCAAAATCTTCACTGCCTGCCGGGCCTGCGCCTGCATAATTTTGAGAAAGAAGAGGAGCCACTCTGAGAGGTCCTCTTTGCGGGTTTTCCAGGTCTTCTGCGTCTTATTGAGTGCGGGATAATAGTCCGCTTTGTTCGCCTCGATCAACTTTTCGTGGGAAACAACGGAGGCGAAATCATAGCCCTGCTGGAGCAGCATAAGATTACTGAGCAGGCGGCTCGTTCTTCCGTTTCCATCCTGAAACGGGTGAATCGCCAGATACTCGAAAACGAAATTTGCAATGAGGATCAGCGGATGTTTGACACTATTCTCCACAGCCCACCCATACCAGCCCACCAGTTCCTGCACTTCCTTCTGAACCAGATGCGGCGGGGTCGGATCAAAAATGATCCCCACCACCTTTCCGCTGCGATCCTTGGCTTCCACACGGTTCGGGCCGAATTTGTAATGCCCTTTGTGCCGCGAGTCCTTCTCGCAGTATTTGAGCATGTCCCGGTGCAATTGAAGGATGGAGGATTCTTTGACCGGAATGTCCCGGTAACTGCCGAAGACCAGTTCCAGCATTTCAAGGTATCCCGCCACCTCCTGCTCGTCTCGCGTTCGAAGTTTCCGAATACGCAAATTCCTGTAGAGAGCCTCAACCTCGGCGTCATTGAGCCTGTTCCCTTCGATCCGATTCGACGAACCCGTCGAGGTCACAATCACGGAATGGGTGAGGCGTTCGATGGTTTGAGGCAGAAGTTTGCCTGTGAGCTTCCAACTGGTTTTGACCGAATCGATTTCCGCGATCATGCTGTAAACCGTCTCGATGATGGCGGGTTTGAGACCCAGTCGAGACGTCAGCCGGAATTTCTGCCAATTCGGTTTCGCTGCTTTTCCCATGCGTGAGATTATGTGAGATTACGTGAGAAAAAGCAACTTCCACTCTGAAGGTTGCCGAGGAAGGCTTCGATTGCGTAACTTGCCCGTCACACGCTCCTCGGGGGAAAATGATGGGTTTTTCATGGCCGATTCCCGGCCATGAGCTATCATCCGCGGATGTCTAACGATCCCCTTTCCGTTGACCCGATTTACGCAGATCCGGTTTTTCAAATGGCCAAACGGCAATTTGAAATCATCGCCGATCATATTGAAATCCCCACCGACCGCCGCGAGCGTCTCATTTATCCGAAACGCGCTATTTCCGTCGCCCTTCCCATCCATCGCGATGATGGCTCCGTCGATGTCTTCCACGGTTATCGGGTCCAACACCACCTGGCCAGGGGCCCGACCAAAGGAGGCACCCGCTACTCGGCCAATCTCACCATCGGGGAATGCGCCGCCCTCGCCATTTGGATGAGTTGGAAGTGCGCTCTGGCCGGTCTGCCCTACGGGGGAGCCAAAGGCGGAATCCGGGTAGATCCCAACACTCTCTCCATCAACGAACTGGAAGTCCTCTCCCGTCGTTACATGCAGGAAATGCTGCCCTTTGTCAGCCCCCACACCGACGTGATGGCCCCCGACATGGGTACGAACGAGCAGGTCATGGGCTGGTTCATGGATACCTATTCGGTTCACGCCGGATGCGCGGTGGGCGAAATCGTCACCGGCAAACCGGTGGCCCTGGGCGGGATCTCCGGGCGTCGTGAGGCCACCGGCCGCGGCGCCGTTTTCCTGATCGAACGCGCTCTGGATCACCTTAAAATTGCCCCTGCGAATTGCACCGCCATTGTCCAGGGTTTCGGCAATGTCGGCTCGGTCACCGCCTGCGGCCTCGCTTTCCGATCCGGGATGAAAATTGTCGGGATCAGTGACCACACAGCCGCGATCTATGACCCCAAGGGCCTCGACATTGCCGCCGCCGACAAACACGCGGCAGAACACGGAACATTAAAAACATTCCCTCAAGGTGACCGGGTTGATCCTGGCGAACTCCTCACCATGCCCTGCGACGTGCTCGTGCCTGCCGCCGTCGAACGCGTCATTACAGCTGAAAATGCGGGTCAGCTCCGGTGCCGCGTTCTCGCCGAAGCCGCTAATGGGCCCACCACGCCGGATGCCGATGAGATTCTCGACCAGCGCTGGGACGAAATTTTTGTCATCCCCGACATTCTCTGTAACTCCGGCGGCGTCATCATGTCGTATTTCGAATGGGTACAGGATTTGCAGAATTTTCTTTGGTCGGATGCCGAATCGATCGACCGTCTTTACCGCATCCTCGACACCGCTTTCACGTCGGTGATCAAACGGGCCAAGGAGCGAAAAATCTCCCACCGCATCGCGGCGAGTTCGATCGGGATCGAACGCGTCGTTGCTGCCCGTATGGCCCGGGGGTTATTCCCATGAATGCCACCGACGCAGGCTCGCTCCTGGAAGAAATCGCCCTCCTGCTCGAGCTCAAGGGCGAGAACCCTTTCAAAATCCGCGCCTACACCAAAGCCGCCCGCGCCCTCGAAACCTTGCCCGAGAGTCTGGAAGACCTCGTAGCCAACGAGCGCCTCGAAGAAATCGACGGCATCGGCAAGGCCATCGCGGAGAAAGTCACCATCCTGGTGACGACCGGAAAGCTCCCCTACCTTGAAGACCTTCGCGGCGAATTTCCCGCCACCATTTTTGAGTTATTCGAACTCCAGGGGCTGGGGGCCAAGAAGATCAAATTACTCTACGACAAGCTCGGAGTCGATTCCGTCGCCAAACTCAAAGAGGTTTGCGAAGACGGTTCGGCCGGAAAACTTCCCGGCCTCGGAGACAAATCCTCCGCCAATCTCCTCAAAGCCATCGCCCAACGCGAAAAGAGCGCCGGCCAATTTCGCCTCGGCGAAATCACCGCCCTCGCGGAAGAGATCCTCGAAGACCTCCGCGCCCATCCGGGCGTTAGCCAGATCCAAATCGCCGGAAGCCACCGCCGACGCAAGGAAGTCGTCGGAGACCTGGATTTCATTGTCTCCACCCGCCAACCCGCGGAGATCTCCACCGCCTTTGTCCAACATCCCCAGGTCGATTCCATCCTCGCCCAAGGTGCAACCAAATCCAGTGTCATCCTGAAAAATGGCATTCAGTGTGATCTCCGCGTGGTCAAAGCGGAAGAATTCCCCTTTGCCCTCAATTACTTCACCGGGAGTAAGGAACACAATGTCCGCATGCGGTCCCGCGCTCTCGAACGCGGATGGTCGCTCAACGAATACCGATTCAGCGAGGCAGAAGGACGGTCGTTAAAGGAACCGCTCCCGGACGTAAAAACCGAGGCCGACATTTATGGCGGCCTGGGACTTTCCTTCGTCGAACCCGAACTCCGCGAAGACCGGGGCGAAATCGCCGCCGCCGAAAGCGGCACCCTGCCGAAACTCATTGAGACCGCCAACCTGCGCGGCACTTTTCATTGCCACACCACGGCGAGCGACGGACGCGCTAGCTTGGAGGAAATGGCCACCGCGGCCGAAGAACTCGGCCTCCAATATTTGGGCATCGCCGATCACAGTCAAAGTTCCGTCCAAGCCCATGGGCTCGATGAAAAGCGCCTCCTCGAGCAAGTGGCCGCGATCAAATCCTTCAATGCCACCCACGAGGGGATTCGCCTTTTTTCCGGGACCGAATGCGACATCAAAAAAGACGGTTCTCTCGATTTTTCCGATGAGGTCTTAGATCAACTCGATTACGTCGTCGCCTCGGTGCACAGTTCTTTCACCTTGTCCGAGACGGACATGACCGACCGCATCATCAAGGCGATTTCTCATCCCCAAGTCACCATGCTCGGACATCTCACTGGCCGCATCCTCCTCTCCCGCGAACCTTATGCGGTCAATATCCCCGCTATCATTGAGGCGGCGGCAGAAACCAAGACCCTGATCGAGATTAACGCCAGTCCCTACCGACTCGACATGGATTGGCGGTGGTGGCCACTGGCGAAGGAAAAAGGTGTCCGCTGCGTCATTAACCCGGACGCGCACTCCACCGCCGGCCTGCAAGATTTGGTCTTTGGCATCAACGTCGCCCGCAAAGGTTGGCTCACCCGGGAAGACGTCGTCAACACCCTCCCCTTAGGAAAAATCGAAGCCGTCCTCGCGACCAAGCGCCACTGAAGGGGGCCAGCCAAAGCCGCCTGCTGTGGGGCGGCTCTAAATCCCTCCTCAGGCCAATTCAGCCGCCAAAATCGCCAAGGCGGCATCGCCATCTTGCTCACTGATATTCAGCGGCGGGAGCAGCCGAATGACATTCTCTCCGGCGGGAATGCTCAAGAGACCCCGCCCCATCAGGCTTTTGACCACGTCGATGGCCGCGAGACCGTCGCGCAGTTGCATCCCAATCATCAGGCCGAGTGAACGCACCGCCACGACTTTGGGGCTTTTGAGGTTCCTAATCGCGTCCGAGATCCGTGCGCCCTGCGTGGTGGCATTGGACAGCAATCCGTCCCGCTCGATGATTTCTCGAACCTTCTGACCCGCCGCGCAGCAGACCGGATTTCCGCCATAGGTGGTCCCATGCGACCCCGGCCCCAGGATGTCCTCCAGTCCCTTCCTCGACGTCGCCCAGAAGGCTCCGAGCGGGAAGCCATTGGCAATCCCCTTCGCCCAGCTGACCCCGTCCGGGCTCACATCCGGAGCCACACTCTTCCAGCCACACCAGTCCCCGGTCCGCCCGAGCCCACACTGGACCTCATCAAAAAAAAGTAACAGTCCCCGCTCGTCACAAAGTTCCCTCAGCGCGCGCAAATACTCGGCCGTCGCGATATGAATGCCGCCCTCACCTTGGACCGGCTCGAGCAAAATGGCCGCCGTTTTCGGTCCGATGGCCGAGCGAACCGCCTCCACATCCCCATAGGACACATGAGAAAAACCCTCCAAAAGCGGAGAAAAATCTTTTTTCACCTTCTCCTGCCCGGTGGCGGAAATACAGGCCATGGTCCGCCCATGGAAGGAATTGGTCATCGTAATGACCTCATAACGCCCCTCTTCATGCCCAAACTTCCGGGCCAGCTTGATCAACCCTTCATTGGCTTCCGCTCCGCTATTGCAAAAAAACACTTTCCCCGCCCCGGTGCTTTCGACCATAGACCGCGCCAGTTCCCCTTGAGGCCGCGTCCGATATAGATTGGAAACATGCACCAAGGTTCCGGCCTGCTGGCAAACCGCTTCGGTCACTTCCGGGTGGGCATGGCCGAGCGAACAGACGGCAATCCCGGCCCCAAAATCCAAATACTCCCGCCCCTCAAAGTCCCAGACCCGGCACCCGACCCCCCGGGCAATATCAAGATCAAAGCGCCCGTAGGTGGGCATGATATTTTCAGAATAGAGTGAAGAAAGGGTGGCCATGGAAAAACGAAAGAAAACACCCGGATTCGACAGATGTAAAAGCCATTTCGTCATTCGTCATTCGTCATTCGTCATTCGTCATTCGTCATTCGTCATTCGTCATTCGTCATTCGATGTTCACCGCCCCATCTCCGCGTCTCCGCGTGAGAAAATCCCCCCTCAACTCTTTTGACGCTGCCAGGAATTCCTGCTACTTCTGCATGGGTGAGCAGCAGCGAACGGCGAGATAAAGCAGAAAAACGATTCCGAGGTATCGGAGTCGCGCCGGGTATCGCCCACGCTCAAGTCGTCATCCACTGGGTCGATGATGAGGAAATCCCGCTCCGGGATATCACTCCGGAGGAACTTCCGGAAGAAATTGCCCGCTTTGAGACGGCTCTCATCGCCACCCGGGCCGAACTCCTCGAGATCCAACAACGGATCTCCGATGCCATTGGTTCCAAAGATGCCAGTATCTTCGATGCCCACCTTCTGGTGGTCGAAGACCGCACCCTGATCGAAGAAGTGCTTCGCGGCCTCGACACGCAACGCCACAACGTCGAACACATCTTTCACCAAGTGGCAGAGAGATATTGCCGCACCTTGGGAGAAATCGACGACCCGTATTTGCGCGAACGGGTCGTGGACATCGAAGACGTGGCCCGCCGGGTCATCCGCAACTTGCTCGGCAAGGCCCCTCGCAACTTGGCCACCCAGGACAATGCCCACATCATTGTCTCCCACAATCTTACCCCCGCGGACACGGCCTCCATTAACCGTGACCTCGTCCTCGGATTTGTCACCGAGCAGGGCAGCAAAACGTCGCACACCGCCATCATGGCCCGCTCGATGGATATTCCCGCCATCGTCGGTCTGCATGACATTTGCTCCGAACTCACCAGCGGCGACAACGTTCTTCTGGATGGCTACAGCGGCACCCTCATCCTCAACCCCACGGAGGAAACCCTCTTCGAGTATGGCACCCTCGAGGAAGAGAAGGAAAAAGTGGAAGAGACCCTCGGCCTCATCCGCGACACATCTTCCACCACCCGGGACGGTCGCCATGTCATCCTTTCCGCCAACATCGAATTGCCCGAAGAAATGGACGACGTCATCGCCAGCGGGGCAGAAGGCGTGGGCCTCTACCGGACCGAATTTCTTTACCTCAATCGCTCCACCCCGCCCGACGAGGAAGAACAATACCAAAACTACCGCCTCGTCGCCGAACGGGCCCAACCCCACTCGGTCATCATCCGGACCCTCGACATTGGCGGAGACAAAGCTTCGCAAAGCCTCGACCTTGGCGAAGAAGAAAATCCCTTCCTCGGCTGCCGGGCGATCCGCTTTTGCCTCCAAAACCCCGACATCTTCAAAGTCCAGCTCCGGGCCATCTTGAGAGCCGCCGCCGTCGGCAATGTTCGCCTCATGTACCCCATGATTTCGAGCCTGACCGAATTGCGCCAGGCCAATGCCCTCCTCGAAGAATGCAAAGCGGAACTGCGCGAGAGTGGCACGGAGTTCCCACCCGACATTGATGTTGGCATTATGATTGAAATCCCGGGTGCCGCCCTCGCCGCCCACCATCTTGCCCGCGAGGTGAAATTTTTCAGCATCGGCACCAACGATCTGATCCAGTACACGCTGGCGGTGGACCGGGTCAACGATCGAATCGCCCACCTTTACGAGCCCACCCATCCGGCTGTCATCCGCCTCCTAAAAATCATCGTCGATGCCGCCCACGCCCAAGGGATTTGGGTCGGCGTCTGCGGAGAAATGGCCGGCGACATTGAATTGCTCCCCCTTCTTCTCGGTCTTGGGGTCGATGAACTCAGCGCCAGCTCGATCGTGGTCCCCCGGATCAAAAAAGCCGTTCAATCCCTCGACATCCCCATCTGTCAGAACCTCATCGAAGACGCCCTCATGCTCGACACCGGCGAGGCGATTCTAAAAGAAAGCCGCGCCCTCGCCCGGTTCCATTACGGCGATTTGCTTGATTGAGCTGTTGGCATCATGTTCGAAGCTTTCCATGGATAGGCACACTGCTGGCAACCCCCCTCCGGCCTGGAAAGCAGAATTCGGCCTTGCGATGGGCGCGGCCACGCTCGGGATCTTTATGGTCTGGGGGAACAGTTGGCTTTCCGGACTCTCCGGGTGGGTTGTTCCGGTTCTGCTCTTTGGCTGGCTGTTTTGTGCGATGCTCTGGCTTTCGTTCGGAGTGGTTCGCCATGCGGACTGCCTGGCGATCAAACTGGGCGAACCGTATGGCACGCTGATTCTGACGCTCTCGGTGATCAGCATTGAGGTGGTCATGATTTCTGCGGTCATGCTCACCGGCAGCAATCCTGGAGTGGGCCGGGATATGATGTTTGCGGTCCTCATGATCGTTCTCAACGGACTGATTGGCATTTCCCTCCTGTGTGGCGGCCTGCGTCATTCGGAGCAGGCCCACAATATTCGCGGGGCCAATGCCTTCCTCGTGGTTCTTGTGCCGCTGGCGATTCTGACGCTGGTCTTGCCCAACTTCACGCAATCCTCCGAGCAGGGCACCTATTCAAACCTCCAGATGATTTTTGTGGTCTTGGGATCAGTCGGGCTCTACGGAGCATTCTTAATTACACAAACCCTGCGGCACCGCGGATTTTTTGTTGAGGCGGGGGAGGCGACGATTGAAGGGAACGATCATGGCAACCTCGTGGTCCGGTCCGTGGGTTTCCATGCGGTCATGCTGATTGCCAACATGCTTCCGATCGTTCTGCTTTCAAAAAGCATGGCAAAGATCATCGATTATCAGATTGTCTCCTGGAGTGCTCCGATGGCATTGGGCGGCGTGATTATTGCTATTCTGATTTTAGCTCCGGAGGGGATGGCGGCGATCCAAGCGTCACTAGCCAACCGACTCCAGCGATCAGTCAACATCTGCCTCGGTTCGGCGCTTGCCACCATCGGAATGACCGTTCCCGCCATTCTTCTGATTAGTCTAGTGACGGGCAAAACGGTCGCGTTGGGACTCGGCCCGGTGAACATGGTGTTGCTCTTTACCACCATTCTCGTATCGATCGTGACCTTCTCCGGCACCAAGACCAACATTATTCACGGGACCGTTCATTTGATCGTCTTTCTGGCTTATCTCATGATGATCTTTGACTAGAACGCGGATCAAAAAGACCCTCCGCCGCCTTTTCGGGACGTCGGCTGACGGACTATCGATTAATCCCGCCGTGGCTGTATATTGTTTGCTAACGTCCCTTTATTGTTCGGATTTTTTGGCGCAGTTCAACCGTAATTTTTCTTATGGCCGTCCATTTTCAATCGGGACCCACTGATAATCAAGGGGAGCCGACGGGGAGGTTCGAACTCCCGACCTATCGATTACGAATCGATTGCACTACCACTGTGCTACGTCGGCGAAACTTGCTGACTATCATGCGCTTGCGAGGATAAAATCGCATTGTGCTTGCCACCCGTTACAACTAATTTTACAACTTTAGGTGCGAATCCATTGTAAAACCATGAAAACGAATGTGAAGAAACCAGCATCAGCGGGAAAATGGCACGATGTGACGACAACTGCAAACCTTTCCAAATACATCCCAACGGGCGGCTACTACTTCAGAGGGACGGTGAACGGAGTCGGCTATTCCCGCAGACTCAAGACCGACAACCTGACCCTTGCAAAACGGAAAGTCGTCGAGATGGCCGACCAGTTGAGGAACGCCGGAAAAGGTGGCGGCAAGATCACCCTGATTCAACTCTTGGAAGAATACAAATTGAGCCGAGGCGGAAAGAACATCGGAACGATTGACGGAGTAATCACCCAGTTCTCCAAGATTCCCGCTCTGGGAAAGAAACAGATCAGCCAGATCAAGAGCATCGAAATCGCACAAGTGTTCTCTGATTTGAAACTCGCCCCCGCATACAAGAAACAGCATGTAAACACTCTGAACGCCTCTTTCGAGATGGCCGTGGGGATGGGATACATCATCAACAATCCGATGAAGGTTTTGGACCTGAAAGAAAAGATCGTCCGAAAGAAACCGCAGGCCCCAACCTTTGAACAGTTCGAGAAGATACGGGAAACGATTCGAGGCAATAAACATTCCGACACCGCAGAAGCCGCCTTTGAGCTTTTCAGCTTTTGCGGGATGTTCGGTTGCTACGAGGCGGATGCCAACAATCTTGACTGGTCAGACATCAATTTTGAAAAGGGACGGATCAGCATGAAGAAAGAGCGGCAGCAGCATTTCTATTCTGTCCCGATCTTCGATTATGCTTTGGCATTCCTGACCGATTTATGGGAGCGGCGAGGGAAACCGATTCGCGGGAAAGTGTTTCTGATTAGAACCTGCAAGCGTTCACTTGATACCGCCTGCAAGAAACTGGGATTCCCGCATTTTACGATCATCCGATTTCGGAGCATGTTTATTTGCAAGGCCCTTTACAGCGGAGTTTCGGCCAAAAAGTGTTCACAATGGGTTGGGCACCAAGACGGCGGCGTTCTTATCATGAGAACATATTCAGAGGTCATTTCAGACATGGACGATGCACAAGAGAAAGCGGACATTTCCAAGATGGGTTAAGACGAATACTCTATAAAATCCTCAAAACTACTCTTACGGATTCGATAATGCCCACCGGATTTCACCGACTTAATCTCACCAGATCGAACCTTTTTGTACAACGTATTGTAATGATGCCCCATCAAATCGGCTAATTCCTGAATCGAATAGAACTCTTTATTCGATTGTTCGAGAGGTTTCGCGCATTCCTCTAGCCTCACTTGCTTCAGATCATCTATTTGATCCTGTAGGAATTGCATATAAATCCCAAATTCGCCAAAGGCGGAAAGATTGGGCCGACCGCTTATGTTTTCTTTAATCATGAACCTCCCACAATCCGTTTCCGATAATGCGAAAGGCAAAATACGGCATAACCCAATCTCTACCGTGATTTCATCTTATCAGAGATTTCCACAATTTCCAAAATTACTTTCATGAATATTTATATATGGTTCGACTCGTCGTAAACGCCTCCGATACTGAAGAGTTTTGGTTGAGTCTACCTCTTGCCGCGCCCGAAGAAAAAGGGACGTAGCCCAAATAGATCAGGGAATTATTGAACGGCCCAGAAAGGCAGCTAACCCAGAGGGTGCAATGGCTTACCTGCACATATTCTCACCAAAAATTTGATTTTCACCGAAGTCTATGGTATATTAAAAAAGTTAGTTTAACTCTTGCATTCGTTGGGAATGGCTCGGCTTAAAAACCGAATACGGGTTCGATTCCCGTCCGAGAGTCCATGAGTAGTAAACGTAATTGGCTTTTAGTCATACCGCCAGAGCAGTATGGAGCCTTTAAATCTCCAAAACTGGTAAAGCGAGCTATCGCCGCAAGATGGACGGTCCCAATTGTGGAGGTAGGGTCTATGCTCGTGAGGGATCGAAATTCATCCACATTTGTCCCTCTTTATCGTGGAAATGTTCCCACAATCCACAAGACTGGGACGCTCTACAGCCCCGCTTCCTATGGGGCGACTCTCAAAATAAGGCATTTTCGCGTCTTATTACACCTCGTTTCACAAAAAAGCGAGTGAAGGGGTTGTTTTGCACCCGGTCGAGATAAATACTTAAAATCTCAGGCGAGTGCACGACAAGTTTTCGCCCGTCTTCGTCTGAGGGAACCAAGGAAGACAGTGGCGTATGCAATGGCCTAGCCTATGTAACAAAATATTATGAATACAACAGTAGAAACCTCGGATATTTCACCTTTGGTGAAGATTTCCAATACACTGAAGAGTCCAAATGACTGGGTATCAATCAAGGAGACACTCAACCCTAACTCTTCGGCAGATCTTTCGGATTGTTTGGGAAATTTGGAAATCTCTGAATCACTCGCTCAGGCGAATACCCAGAAATTTCCAAGATCCCCAAGAAGATACACCTTTGATGGTTCGAAGGTGTATGATGGAGATTTTGAGGTAGTGCCCATATACGATGCCGTTCGACACATCGTCCATCCCATCACATTTTCATTTTATTTTAAGCGGCCACATTTCTTTCGAAATGGATTTGGAGCATGTTCGAGGAGAAAGCGCCTGCTGGATGACTACGTTTATTGTGTCCGGCAAGAACTCAACCTCACCCAAAAAGACCTGATGGTTTTTACAACGGAAGAAGAAAAATCACCGGATAACGTCCACACCCATTCTCTTGCATACGTGAGAGATCCAGATCCCGAAAAACTGGATCAAATCTTGGAGGCGATGAGAAGACTGGTGCCAAAAGAAGTCCATTCACCATACGTCGAACTCTCCGAGGATCTCCACAAGATCAACAGCTACACGAACAAGGTAGATTCCTCCATGCCCGAAAAGGAATTCTACGCCACCGCTGGATATTTTAAAATGGTTGTTCGGGTTAAAAGGGATCTGGGTCTGATGGGGTGATTTTCAAAAAATTGCTCTCAAGGGGTTCGGGTCCCTTTTCGGTAGTTTGCCCTATTCGCCCCAACTAAAGGTCAGGAAGGACCGTTTACGAAGCAGTGAGACATCAATTTGAATCGATGATTTGACGACCAATCGGAGCGATGGGACGGAAAAACCTGAACCCACTGTTTTTGGTACGGCTCACCATCCGCTGAAAATCAGCGAGGGTTAATCTTCTCTTCCACTTTTTGGATCACGCTACCAATCGAGACTTCAAGGGCTGTGGCAATCGCATGGATCGAAATCAAGGTGGGATTTCTGATTCCCTTTTCAATGTGCTGGATCGCAGCGCGGGACAATCCGGCCTTTTGGGCGAGCACATTTTGCGAAACGCCCTTTTCCAGCCGGACCTTTCTTAACTCGGCGGCAACGGCTCTGGAAAAAACATGTGATTCGTGGAGATTCAATCTCCACAAAATTTACATTGCCGGATGCTTGGCGGATACGCTACTAAAGTCGCCTCCTCTTCAAAAAATGAAAAAGCTGATTGTTGCCCAACTGCTTGGTATCGTCCTCCTATTTACCTCAAATAGCGGAGCTCAAACCTTTACCTACTTTACCTATGACTACTCTGGTGGGTACGCGACATGGATCGTTCCTTTGGATGTCACCAAAATCTCCTTTACCTTGACTGGAGCAAGCGGTGGCAATGCCTATGGAGGATGGACTGTTTTCGGAGGGACTGGTGGCAACGTTTCTGGATTCTTGGATGTGACTGCCGGAGACATGATTTATGTTTTTGTGGGTGGATTTGGAGGCAATTCCAATACGACAGCATCAGGTGGATGGAATGGTGGAGGAAACGGAGAAATAGGAACCGGAGGTGCCGGAGGTGGGGCTACGGATATTCGAGTTGGCGGAACTGATCTAACCGACAGGATTGCAGTTGCTGGTGGTGGTGGTGGAGGAAATTCCGCTGGAGGGTTTGGAGGATTGGGAGGAAACGAAGGATTGTTTAATGGCATTTTTGGACTAGGAGGAAGCGGTCCTCATGGGGGAGGCGGAGGTGGTTATTTCGGTGGTTACCATGGCGGGGAGCCGGATGGACAGGTTTCAAATGGCCAAGGTGGCAGCAACTATGCAGCGGGATCAGTTACATCGTTTCAGAGTATCGATGGAACCGGAGGCTTTGAAGTTGGTGGAGTAAAATCGAATGGTTTTGCGACAATTACAATCGTTCCCGAACCCACAACATTTGCCCTTCTCGGCCTCGGTGGACTGGCTTGCCTGATTGCAGGTCGTCGTCGGAATACTCGGTTCTGATACCGGAATCACAGCATGGGTGCAAGGATGGGAGAGAATGCCACCGCAATTCGATCCTACGGTCTCTTGAAGACGTGTTCTTTCAATTTTCGAGCATCGTTCCCACCCAATAGGAAAAGTCGCGATAAGGAGGCATTTTCAAGCCATCACCTTTACTTGGATCTGAAAAATCTCCTCGTCGTCATCATCGAGATGAAAAGTGTTCACAGGATTGTCTTCGGGAAATCGTTTTTCAGGAGACTCCGCAAATTGTTCGGAGAGTCGCAAAGGCTCGATACTGTCAACATACACCAAGGTCTTTGTTCCGGTCGCGTCGGTCGCCAAAATGGCAGCAGTTCCACCCTCTTCTTCAAAAAAAGTACGGACGCACATTTCGCTCCAGCCTAGATTTATGGGCAGATCGTCCTCGTATCGTCCGATGGTTGTTGCCCCGATCATCGTACTGTCCATTCCCAACTGTGCCAACCGCAACACCATATTTTCCACAAGTTTCTCCGATGGTTCAGGAAGTTCAAACGAGGTTGGTTCAAAATCGTGGATTCCAAGCGGGTTGAAGTGCTGGGGATAGGTCGCGTCACAAAAGACGTATAGTGCCATGTATTCCGCATCGAACGATATTGCCGCCACACTGACCAATCCCCCATGCCACGTGGTTCGGAAAATATATTTTGCCCATGACAACCCAATCTCCGGAATGTCGGAAGGAGATAAAGATTTGGTGCGGAAGCGGTCATGTCTCCCCATCACTTGGTATTGAAAATCGGCCAGTTTGGACAGATACGGAGCGGATGTTTGTTCGAGGTTGGATGTCATGGAAATATTTATCTTTTTACCCCTCCAATCACTTTGGAGATTTGGGATGGCTGGGATATTTGGGTGTTTAAAGACGCGAGAGAATGCTTCAGACCTTGACTCGATGAGCGGAATCATTCTTATGCTTTCTTCCTTTGAAGATGTTCGATCCACATTCCATCGATCAACCATTGATCATACTTTGGGGAGGTAAAGGTAAAAAGTAAATGAGATTGAGTCGTTAGCATCCCCAGCAGTCATCTGTCACGGTAAAAATCATAGAGATTGAATCTCAACGATTCGCAGGATTTTTCCAAATGGGTCTCAAAAACTGTGGGATTTGACTTCCGTCTCCTGCCTCACCGGATTTTCCTTCAAACCAACGTTTGTTCCCTTCATTTCCCGTCTCGTAATCAAATCTCACGATAAACTGTATTCAAATAATCGTTCGGCGATTTTTGACTGATTTTCTCCAATTTTATTCCGTCGTTGATTTCCTGATATTGTTACCTAGAAAACAGTTGACTCATTTGGTAACACTTGATAGCTTTCGGCCATGAAGATTTCCGAGATCCCCGTTGCCATCCTCGTCCGAGTGTCCACCCAGCGGCAGGAAACGGATCGGCAGATTTCCGAGTTGCAGGCATATGCCGACTCAAAGGGGTATCGCGTGGTTGAGATCCTCACAGAAACAATTTCTGGGAAGGCCGATGAGGCAGATCGGCATGGATTGCAACGAGCCGAGGAACTTGCCCACACCGGACAGATCAAAAAGGTTTTGGTGCATGAGGTTTCCCGTCTGTCCCGTCGAAACTCCACAACCCATCGATTTGTTGAAACGCTCGAAGAGTGCGGCGTGTCCCTTTACTGGCATGCTCAGGCTATTGAAACGCTACTACCCAACGGAAAGACAAATCCGGCGGCAAGAATCATGCTGGCCCTCCTCAGTGAGATGGCTCGAAATGAATTGGAAGTTCTCCGCGCCCGTATCCTTTCCGGTCTAGCCGAAGCGAAACGCAAGGGGGTGAAACTTGGTCGAAGAGTTGGAACCAAGTTGCCTCCCAAGGATCTGCTCAAAAAACATTCCGACATCCTTCGGCACCTTCGGGGCGGTCAAAGCATCCGACATACTGCAAAAATTACTGGTAAGGGATTCTCTACCGTTTGCAGGGTGAAGGCCGCCCTAGGAAAGCAGTGTGCGGTCTGAAATCGCGGTGATACGACACGGTGTTCAAATTCTGCACCTCGCTGGTCAAATACCACTATTGGGAAGATTGGGGGTGGGTTGCGGATGTGTGGCGATGCCAGTACGAGGAGGGATAGATGCCGAGCAAGGCGTTACAATTATTTTTACAATTTTTCGTTGTAAAAGCGAGTAAAACGGAGTGTTTTCGCCACTCCAAGAAACTCAATTCCTCTTCATAACCCCCTGTTTACTAGCGATATAGTAAACCGATGTGAAAAATTGTAACCCGACCAAAAGCGATTACGAATCGATTGCACTACCACTGTGCTACGTCGGCGAAAAGAAGCTGAGCAAACGGCGAAACAACCGTCTCCGCAATCAGATTTTAGCGGTCGGCGGCGGTTTTGACCATTTTTTCGAAGGCGCCTGCAGCGGCCTTCACGATGGCTTCCGGCCCGGTCATTTTGATGAAAACATCGCCTCCAGGGCTCTCCAAAATGGCTCCGCGCAAAGCATAATCCCCTTCGGGCGTCATCGGACCTCCCGGCATCCCGCTGGAAAACGTACCGCTAGCCGTCACTATGGTGACCGGAATCTTGCCATATTTTTCGGCCCGCGTGTCGGTAGAGCCATCTTGGAATTGGCCAAACCACCGCTGGACATTGGCTTGAACTCCCCCGCCCTGCCCGGGACCAAAATGGAAAAAGGTCACCTCCGCGGTCTTCCCTTCGGATCCGGGAACGGCAAGCTGGGCTTTACGCATGGAGGACGTCGTCGGAACCCAGGTCCATCCTTCCGGACGGTCGAAACTAAAATCCCCGACGGAAAATTGCACGGGATCGGCGGCCCGTAGGGTGGCCACGGCGAGAAGGGTCATCAGACAGGAGAGGAGAGTTTTCATAAGATTGAGATCAGAGCAACCCTAGCGCAGCTAGCCAGGTTCTGGCGATAAGCATGTGCCCAGCCGAGGTGGGATGGACGCCATCCGTGGCCCAGTCGATGTCGGGACGCTGGGTGCGGCCGTCCTCAAAGGCGGAATGCAGGGGGACTCTCCAACGGACATTAAATTTTTCCGCCAGGTCGTGGACGGCTTCAATATAAGGCTGGAGGCGGGCATTGCCTTCTTCCGGAGCCGGCGGCCAAATCACACTGGGCTCGCAAAGCACAACCACGCAGTCGGGGTGGGCCTGACGCAGTTGGTCGAGAAGGTCGGTAAAAACTTCGTGGAATTTTTCCAGGGAAGTGCCGCCGCGACCTTCATTGCTGAATTGGTGCCAGACATCATTGATCCCGATTTTGATCGAGACCAGATCGGGCTTGAGGGCGAGAACATCTTCGTCCCAGCGATTCTGAAGATCTTCGATCCGGTTGCCACTGCTCCCGCGGTTGAGAACCAGCGGAGCCGAGTCCGGCTGCGAGGCGTAAAGGGCGTCGCGAATGAGGCGGACATAGCCACCGCCCAATTCCTCGGGGCATTGACGACGGCCGCAATCGGTGATGCTGTCGCCGATGAAGACCCATCGGGCTTCGCGCGATAGGGGCAGAGCCATCGCAGGCGAACCGAATTAACGCTTGGAGAACTGGAAACGCTTGCGCGCTCCGGGCTGACCAGGTTTTTTGCGTTCCTTCATGCGAGAATCACGGGTCAGAAGCCCTTCTTCACGCAGCGAACTGCGGAGTTCCGCATCGGTTTCGAGGATCGCCCGGCTGATGGCAAGACGAAGCGCACCGGCTTGGCCGTTGATTCCCCCACCGGAAGTTTTGGCTTCGAGGTCAAACCCTTGAACCGCATTAGCGATTTCAAGCGGACGCAGAATGGTGTTCTGCATCGAAAGGCTGGGAAAATAGTCAGTGAAATCCTTGCCGTTGACTTTGATGACTCCGGAACCCTTGTTCATCTTGATGCGAGCGATGGAGGTCTTGCGGCGACCGGTGGCGATAATTGCGGACATGAGAATAAATTATACGGATTGAGGATTCTGGGCGGTGTGAGGATGCTCGCTCCCGCCGTAAACTTTGAGTTTGCGATAAATCGTGCTGCCCAAACGGTTGTGAGGGATCATTCCCCGCACGGCCCGCTCGATGATGAGCTCGGGACGACGCTCGCGGCGAGCGGCGAAGGTCTCATGCTTGTGGCCACCGACATAGCCGGAAAAGCTCATGTAGGTTTTTTGGAGCTCTTTTTTGCCTCCAATGCGGATCTTGCTGGCATTGATCACGACGACGAAGTCGCCTGTGTCCACGTGGGGCGTAAAAATCGCCTTGCCCTTACCACGCAAGAGATTGGCCGCTTTAACAGCGACATGGCCAAGATGTTGATCGGCGGCGTCAATGACCCACCATTTGCGCTGCACGTCGGCAGCTTTTGCGGAAAATGTCTTCATGTATTGATCGAATGGAGAACTAGGGACTTTCGGGCAAAGTTCGTGGCGTGTCAAACTCTAATCCGACGCTATTTCCTTGACCGAAAATTTTGAACCGCCAAGCCTCTGCTCCCAGATGGAGTCTCAATGCATATCGGAACCCGGGAGAAAGCAAGCTTCGTCGCTTTGGAATGAAACCGAGGATCCCTCCGGAGAGGTGCGGCCGGTCTATCGTCCCCTCTTTCAGCCCCTCGACGCGATGCCTCCGGTAAAGCTCCGCGCCCTCGATGATCGACTCGAAGCCACCATGCGCGAAATGGGAGTCACCTTCGATATTTCCCGAGAACGCCCCTGGGGACGGCGTCCCTGGTATTGCGATCTGCTGCCGCAGATTTTCACGTCCGCAGAATGGGACACGCTCGACCGGGGTGTTTCGCAGCGACTGAAAGCTTTTGAGATGTTTCTGCGCGATATTTACGGCGAAAAAACCATTTTGCGCGAGGGAGTGCTTCCGGTTCAACCTGTGCTTGGCAGCAGCGCCTATCAACTCGCTGCCACCGGACTCACCCCGCCGGCGGAAACTTTTTTGCATTTGGCCGGGTTGTGCGTCAGCCGATTGCCCGATGGTCAACTGGCAGTCAAACACCACTATTTCAGCAATGCGTCCGGAATTTCCTACATGATCCAAAATCGGCGGGCGCTGGCCCGGGTGATTCCCCAAAGCTTTCAGGATTTTTCTATTCACTCGATTGCCGGGGCCCCGGTGGACATTCTGGAAACCCTGCAATCCTTTTCCCGCGATCCAGATCCGACGATTGTTCTTCTCTCTTCCGGACCAGGGAGTGCGGTCTATTCCGAGCACAGTTTTCTAGCCCGGCGGATGGGAATTCCTCTCGTGCAGGGGGGCGACCTCCTCATGCACGATGACGCCATTTATTTGAAGACCATTTCGGGTCTTGAGAAAGTGGAAGTGATCTATAATCGCATTGCCGACCAATGGCTGGACCCCATGGTCTTCCGCCGCGATTCGGTTCTCGGGGTGCCCGGACTCGTCCATTGCATTCGCCAGGGCACCGTCGCGGTGGTGAATGGCATTGGCTCACAACTGGCCGATGACCGCGCGCTCTTGCCCTTGGCCTCGACCATCATCCGTTATTATCTTGGCGAAAATCCTCTTCTCCCGACTTTGACCACCTATTGGCTGGGCGATCTGGATCAACGCGAGATGGTGCTGGCGAATCTCGCTTCCTATGCCATTCGCTCGCTCCATGGGGAAAAAATCCTCCTCGGCGGCAGTTCCCGTCCTCCCTCCGAACGGGCTTTGGCTGCGGTCCGGGCCCGGATCAGGGAAACTCCCTCCCAATTTGTCGCTCAGTCGCTGGACTGTGATGCGGTCACCACTTCATACTACAAGGGCAAGAAAGTCGCCCGACGTCAGGATCACATTATTTTTGCGCTCCGTCGTCCCCAGGGAAATTACGAAGTCTTCCCCGGAGCCCTCACCCGCATCACCACCGACGAATCTTCGCATACGGCCAACGAATTGGGCGGCGGCAGCAAGGACACCTGGGTGCAGGCCCCGGCGGAATTTGTGGAACGCCCCATAGACCGTCTTCGCCTTCGGGAAGCGCCCTTGCCGGCCCAGCATGTCAGCAGCCGGGTGGCGGGAGCTTTCTACTGGATCGGACGCTATTTGGAGCGGGCCCATAATTTGGCCGTCATGATTGGTGTAATCGAGTCCCTCGAGTTGGAGGAACTCAACCCCACCGAGCGCACCCTCTACCGCCCAGTCTGGAATCGCATCCTCCCCCCCTTGGAAAATCCCGGCGCCATCTCCCGGCGAAATATCTCCAGCGCGGCTGGCCGCTACCGCCTCACCCTTGATCTCGAAGAACCCGATTCCGTCGTCCAGGCCATCCTCCAAAGTACCGGCAATGCCGACTCCATTCTCGAGTGTATCAGCCTGGAAACCTGGGAGGTCCTCAGCACTTTGCGGCAGCGTCTGCAAAAAAATTCCTTCCGCCCCGACGCGGACAACAACGAATTGACCGCCACAACTCGCAAGTTCTGCGACCTCGTCATCAAGGCGGTGCCGGAGTTTTTCGGAACCGCCGAAGGCACCATGCTGGCCGACGGAGGATGGGTCTTCTGCGAAATTGGCCAACTTCTGGAACGCGCCACCATCACCGGCAATGCCCTCTGTTCCATCGTGCGCCCCTTGACCCGCCGCGAAAAAGCCCCGTCCGAACACGAAGAGGAAATTCGACTTTCGGCCTTCCTGCGTCTCCTCAACAGCCGCGACGTCTATCGTCGGGTTTATCAAATGCGGATCGAGGAAGGTCCCATGCTTGAGCTCCTCTGGGCCAACCCGATGGTGCCGCGCTCGGTCGTTCGCTGTCTGGAAGGTTGCGCCCGACGGTTGCGGCACTCCCAAGATACCAATAGTCAAAGTACCAGCCACACCCTCAACGCCATCAATGGGCTGATCGAAAAAATTCACCAGATCAATTGGGACGATCTCTCCGCCCTTTCTCACCTCGGCGAGGACCAGGCCCCTTTGCATGCCAAGGGAACCGAACTTCTCAAAGCCACCCGCAACATTCACCACCTGATTTCCGATGGATTCCTTAATCATCAAATCCAAATTTATAAGGAAAGCGCCCTCAACACGAATCCGCTTTAGCCTGGGGGGCTCTTGTGTCAGAATGCCCATGGGAAATCTTGAAAATTCCGAAAGGGAAAGTCCCCCTTGGTCCGGCGCGGGGCGATGAGGGAATTGAACCCACCTTCGTCTCCAAAATTGTCATGCTCTTCGAGATTATTCATCGCACGGATTACCATTACGGCCAGCCGGCCAGTGAGGCCTATATCGAAGCGCGATTGACCCCACCCAAGCTGGCGGGGCAGAGCGTGGAACGGCATGATCTCCGTTTCGATCCAACTTCCGCGGTGTCCACCTATCGCGATTTTTTTGGCAATGCCGTCACCGTCTTTTCGATGACTCTCCGCCACAAGCAACTCTCTCTGGTGAACAGCTCCCTCATTCGCACCCGGGAAGTTTCTCCGCCCGCAGACGCCCTCGCCGTGCGGGTCGCGGAGGCCCGGCAACTTTTTACCTCCCGGTTGTCCGACGTTTTTATTTACCTCCAACCCACTCCCGTCGTCCCCATCGGGCTCGCGGCGAAAGATTGGGCCCGCAAGTGTTGTCCGGGAGAAACCCCGCTCGGAGAAGCCCTCGAAGCGCTCAATCAGATCATTTATAAAAAATTCCGCTACGACTCGGAAGCCACCGATGCGTCGACCCCTCTGGCCAAGGTCTGGAAACAGCGATCGGGGGTTTGTCAGGATTTTGCTCACATCATGCTTTCCGTTCTCCGGACAGCGGGACTTCCCGCCCGCTATGTCTGTGGGTATATCGAATCCGACCCGGTCCGCCCCACTCCCGGAGAGTCAAAGAAGTTAGTGGGATCGCTTGCCACTCACGCCTGGGTGGAAGTTCTCACCCCGGGCATGACCTGGATTGCCCTCGACCCCACCAACAACCAATGGTGTGGTCCCCGCCATGTCACCATGTCCTATGGACGAGACGCCAGCGATGCCGCCCCGGTGCGCGGGACCTTCAAGGGTTCGGGCGCGCAAAATATGACAGTGAAAGTGACGATGAAACGCCAGCCCGAACCCACATGAACCTCGCGATCCGTTACGCCGCCAATTATCGCTATGACGCGACCGCCAGCCTCTCCCCCCATGTGGCCAGGTTGCTTCCCCGGCAGGATCTTTTTGTCCGCAGTCAAAGGACGGAATTTTCCACCAATCCCGGAGCCAAGGTGCAATACCGGCAGGATCTTTTTGATAATCTGATCGCGCGTTGTTTTTATCCAAATCCCGTCGATGCTCTGGAGTTCCGGTTGGAGTTGGATTTGCACCTGACGGAGCGGAACGCATTCGATTTTCTTCTCGATCCGCATGTCTTGACGCTGCCGTTTGCCTACGAGGCCGCAGAGGCGCGGGTCCTCGGCCCCTACCTTTTGACGGCCGGAACAGAAGAGTTCCCGGAGTCCCTTCGGCCCGTCCCCACCCCCCGGCCGACCCTGGACACGTTGTTGGCCATGAACCTCTGGCTCCACACCCATATCGACTACGAACGTCGGGAGGAAGGGGACGCCTACGCATCGGCGGAAACTCTGCGACTGGAACGGGGCTCCTGCCGCGACTTTGCGGTGCTCTTTGCCGATGTGCTGCGGGCGCACGGCGTGGCCACCCGACTGGCCAGCGGATTCCTCTGGGAGGACGACTCCGCCGTGGCGCCCCGCCGGGCCGAAAATGCCATGCACGCCTGGGTGGAAGCCTATTTGCCCGGAGCGGGCTGGCTCGGATTCGATCCCACCAACGGCGTGCTTTGCGACCACCACTACATCGTCACCGCGGTCGGGCTCGCCCCACGGGACATTTCCCCGGTGAGCGGACATTATTACGGCAACCAACCCATCGCTAGTGCGCTGGACGCGACCTTGACCATCACCCCAATCTGAAATGACCACTCCAGAAATTCCTTCGGCTGCCGCCCGCGCCAAAACGATTTTTGACCAACACGACATCGAACTCACCTTGGGTGGCGAACCCACCTTTGTCCCCCTCGATCCCTCCGGAACGGAATGGACCCATGCCGCCGTCGGTCCCACCAAACTGGACTACGCCTGGAAAGTCGCCGCCCTGATGCAGAAAAACCGTCTGCCCGGAGCGGCGGTTTTTTATTGTCCGGGCAAACTTTATCCCGGCGAAGTCAACCCCCGCTGGGCCCTTCGTCTCGTGGCCAATCGGGACGGGACCCCGCTCTTCCAACTCCCCACCCGAACGAGCAAAAAGCCCACCCCCCCATCCTGGAAAAAATTCGCCACCGAACTTCGACGCCTCCTTGAGGTGTCCCCCTCTTGGCAGGAGTTTTCGGACCCCCGCCATCCCGGTGGCGACGTTCTCGCCATACCTCTCGACCATGACGGTGTCGCCTGGCAGTCCGGACGCTGGACACTTCCGAAAAAACTCCGTCTCCTCCTCAATACCGAAGGGCCCGCCGGCCTCCGCCTTCCGCTGGATACCCTTCCCGACGATCTCCCGCGCCGGACCTTGACCCTCGAACATGACAAGGGTCGAACCGCCCTGTTTTTCCCCCCGCTCCAGCAAGAGCCCTTCCTCGCCCTTCTCGGCTTAGTGGAATCCGCCGCCCAGACCGTTGGGCTGACGAAACTGGAATTGCAAGGCTACCTCCCTCCCGATGACTCCGGAGCCTGGACTCTCCTCGGACTGACCGCGGACCCCGGGGTGTTGGAAATCAATCTCCCCGCCTGCCATTCCTGGGAGGAATACGCCTCCTGGACCCAGACGCTAACCACCTGCTGCGAGCAGGCGGGACTTCGCTCTTGGAAAGAACCTGCCTTGGGCCATCCCGAAGGCACCGGGGGCGGAAATCACCTGCTTTGGGGTGGACCCGACCTCGACCGAAATCCTTTTTTTGCCCGCCCCGCCTGGCTCGCCGCCATCCTCCGCTTTTGGCAACACCATCCCTCCCTGGCCTATCTCTTCACCGGTTGTTACGTGGGCACATCCTCTCAGGCCCCGCGACCGGATGAATCCGCCCGGGACCTCCACGATTTGGAAATGGCCTACGCCTTCCTCGAAAGCCTCCCGCCCGGCGATCATCGCAGCCTCATCCACGAAACTCTCCGTCACATCCAGATCGACATCACCGGCAATGGTCACCGCAGCGAAATCTGCTTCGACAAATTCTGGGATCCGACCCGGCCCGCCGGCGCCCTCGGCTTGATCGAATTTCGCGCCATCGAATCCCTCCCTCACGCCGAATGGATGTCCGCCGTGGCGCTACTCTGGACCTGCCTGGCCGCCCACCTCCTCAACGCCCAACCCGGTCAAGCGCTCAAACTTTTTGGCCCCCGCCTCCGCGATGAATATTTCCTGCCTCAAAGGCTCTGGGATGATCTTTCCACCGTCTTGGCCCTCCTTCGACGCGACGGATTTGCGCTGGAAGAATCCACCTATCGAGCGATCTGGGAATGGCGTTTCCCCAAGTTGCTTGCCTGGTCCTCCGGGAAGGCCCAACTCACCATTCGCAAAGCTCTCGAAAGCTGGCCCCTGCTGTGCGAAACCCCGCTCGAAGGTGGCGCCACCAGCCGATTTGTGGATACCTCCATGCATCGGTTGGAGTTTCAGGCCAACGAAGCCTTCACCCGCCAATACGAGATTCAAGTCGCCCGCCGTGACCTCTCCCTGGCAAAGACTTCGCACGACACCTTCCTCGCCGGCCTGCGCTTCCGTCGCACCAATCTTTACCCTGCCCTTCATCCCGGCATCGCGGTGCAACTTCCCCTTGAAGTCACCATCATCGAACGCAAGGCCCAGCGTCCCGTCGCGGCCTTTGCGATGAAAAACAACGACCATGTTTTTCATAAAACCGCGCTCAAGAAAAACACGACCCCAGTCGGCCCGCCTTGCCGGGGCGATCGCAAAGGCAGTCGCACCTTCGATCTCAGGCTGGATTGAGAGGTGGGGCCGGAACTGGCCCGGCGAGCCGCCGCCACACCGGAGGCAAAGCACCGGCCAGGCTTTCAGCCAGGCTCGCCACATGGTCGCGCGACAGGCCGCGTGCGCTCCCCGCTGAAAACCGACAATGAGAAATTCAGGTAGAGAGCATCTCCGAAAGTTGCAAAAACGAGGTCTCTGGAAACGATTGGCGGGGTAAGAACAACTCCTACAACCCGCCCGCAAACTCTTCCAAGCTGGCGCAAATCACCGCCCGTTTGTGGAGATCTTTCAGGCGAACGGGATCCGTGATTTTCCCAATTTCTTCACGGAGACCCTCAGGAACCCTTTCAAATCGAATTTCCAGAACGTCCACCACATCCACCTGTTTGGCCTGAATTTGGCCTTCTTGACGACCCTCTTGACGGCCTTCCTGATGGCCCTCTCGATGAAATTGTTGTGCAAGTGTCATAGCTTTATCCTGAAGGTTGGCGTCTTGAACCGTTTTCACTCTATCCAAAAAGGTCTCTTTGTCGATTTCGCCAGAGGCAAGGATATAGCGCAGTAATCGCAGTCCGATCCATCCATCGAAAGCCCGTTGATGCTCGAAGAGCAGGTACAGGTAACTCTCGCGGCCCTTGATCGGGACTGAGAAAAGCAGGTCGCTTTCGCTGGTTCGGAACTTCGAATCCACAAACGAGCCCGGTTCCAACCGCATCGCTTCCCACTCCACCTGCGCCGACAACCTGGGCGGCAATTGATCCCGCAAAAATGCCCCGGCGTTCACCGGGTCGCTAAACCCCGCTTTGAACAGCTTGTCGTGGGGCTGGTGGGGTTCTTCTTCCATGGGAGGTCTCAGGTCGGAACGTTGATCCGTGAGAAGATGTCACGAACAGCGGACGATTCGAGATGATTTTCTGACAGGGTTTCTCAAAAAAATACTCCGCCAACGGATTTCGCACGGGCTACTTTCCGCTGTCGGAGCCGACTCATGAGGATATCATGATCGATGCTGGGAAAGTATCGCCGCAGGTCGCATTTCAGGCCCACAGGAAACCTCCGGGCGAACTCCGCCGCACGGCGCACACCCGCATGGGTTCCCTTCC